>Ga0102812_10001684_pt1 | contig 15249 bp, 11 predicted proteins | sample ColrivemetaGS713_FD_79334 | JGI IMG/M metagenome (GOLD analysis project Ga0102812, IMG submission 79334) | Estuarine microbial communities from the Columbia River estuary - Flood tide ETM metaG S.713 | ecosystem: Environmental > Aquatic > Marine > Intertidal zone > Estuary | place: USA... | reverse complement strand
TAATTGGCCACAGAGGCACCGAGGCACGGAGTTTTTTTTACGGAATACCCTCTTCCCGACTTATAAGTCGGGACCGTGCCTTAGTGTCCCTGCCTGCAATGCCAGCTTGCTGGCAGGCAGGTCCGTGGCTAGAAAAAGTCAAAGTGAGAATTGCTAGAAAATAAGTAATAATCCTTAAAAAATGGCGAGAAAAATAGTAGTAGCTTCCAAAAATCCAGTCAAAATTGCTTCGGCACTGGCGGGGTTTCAAGAAATGTTTCCGGATCAATCTTTCACTACGGAGGGGGTCAGCGTTCCTTCCGGCGTAAGCGACCAACCTCTTGGTGATGAAGAAACGTACCTGGGAGCCTGGAACAGGGTCCAAGCGGCTAAGGAAGCACTGCCGGATGCTGATTTCTGGATCGGTATCGAAGGCGGAAACATCATCAAGGACCAGGAAATGGAAGTGATGGCCTGGGTCATTGTCCTTTCCAACAACCAGATCGGCAAAGCACGTACCGCTGGCTTCTATTTACCCCCCAAAGTCATTGAGTTGGTGAACCAAGGTTACGAGCTCGGCCATGCCGACGACCTCCTCTTTGGCGTATCCAACTCCAAACAGACGGGAGGCTCCTCTGGCTTACTGACGGATGGGGTGATGGATCGTAAGCGCTTTTACGTGCCCGCCGTTATCCTGGCCTTGATTCCTTTTTTGAAACCGGAGCTTTACGGGTGAAGGGGATAGTTGGGTTTTCGGCAAAAGCCAGCAGAAGCATTACCTCAGGTAAAACCCCTCTACATTTTACTCCAGGTGGCGATGCAATCGCCGCGCATCCCTTTACAACTTTCGGTATTTTGCCTAAAGTTCATTAGGGCTTGTAGTTGATTTGGAGCCTCCGCTGCACTCCCAGGGTCGTTAGCGGCGGGCTGTCCGTTATTATGTGCTCGCTGCGCTCCGCGCATACCACTGCCATCCCTAGGCCCTGCCTGCCTACCCGGCAATCTCGGCTTGGCAGGCAGGGGCGCTCCGCTTGTCGTGCCCGTCTGCCGCCGGACAGGCTCTCCCGATGGGAAATCGGGATTCGGTTCGCGGCACAACCAAGTGCAAAAGAGTTGGGATTGGAAAGCTAAAGTGCTTGTCCTTTTCTTTCGAATTCGTTATACTTGTACACCAAGGTTGACCAACGCGCTGGCTCATCCAATCTTGAATCCACTATTTTGCTGTTTTCCGGGACTGAATACTGCATATCATTCACCATACCAGCACCCCTTTTTCCAGACTGCAAGCAGGCCATGCACAACACTGGACATACTACCTCGGCGGCAGAGCTACACAGCAAAATGGTATTTTAAAAAGAAAACGGGCACCAACAATGAAGTACCATATGATATTTAAAAATAAGAATCAATTTTCTGACCCAATACGCAATTACAGATTTATCATTATTGCCTTATTTGTTGTAAGTAATCTCAGTTCGTTGTTTTGCCAAGATATCTTGTTAAGAACACAAGCTGAGGTAGATGCATTTGATCAATCATTAGATACAATTGATGGAAGCCTAGAGATATGGTCAACAGTTTTTACTTCAGACAAAATTGTAGATTTATCTAATTTATCCAATTTAACAAGAATAGAAGGCTCACTCATTATCAGACATAATAACGACTTGACATCTTTACATGGCCTTGAAAATTTGGTTTATATAGGTAGACAATTGCTCTTTACAGATAATTTCCTGCTAACGGAAATCAATGCTTTTAACAATCTCGCTTCACTTGATACCCTCTCGGTGCATCGCAATGAAAATTTAATTAATATCGATGGGTTAAGCAATATCACTACAATTAGTGAAGTTTCGATCGGTAATAACGCATCACTTGATAATATAAATGGCCTACAAAACTTGACTAGTATTAGTAATGATTTATTAGTTAGTCACAATCCAGTATTATCAAATTTAAGTGGTCTAAGGAACACTGTTGCCATCTTAGGCAGTGTCCTTATACTAGATAATAACTCATTGCTTACTTTAGGACCGTTAGACAGTTTGGCTATAATTGGAGGTGTTTTAACTTTCCAAAGGAATGAAGCCTTAATAGACCTTTCTGGCTTAGAAAACTTAACCTCTGTAGGAAGAGATGTTGTGATTCATGAGAACATGGAGCTGAGAAACATTGATGCTCTTTCGAATTTGGATTCAATCAAATCAGAACTGAGAATTAGCAACAATCCAAGGTTAATGAATTTGGATGGATTATCTAATCTGCATTTTGTAGGAGGTATTATAATCATTGCAGGTCTTGATTCTTTACGGAATATTGATGGTATGTCTGGTTTAGAAAGTGCTCCAAGTGGACTTCTAATTAATGTGAACCCTTTACTAGAAAATCTAAATGGCCTCACAAATCTTCACTCAATTGGTCAGAGTCTATTTCTTATCGATAATGGTACTTTAGAAAATTTAGATGGCCTTGAAAATTTAACAACGGTGTTGGGAGCACTGTCTATACGCAAAAACCCAGTATTATCTAATCTAGATGGCTTAGAAAACTTAATTCATGTTGGCTCTTTAGTCCAGATTATAAATAATCCCTCTTTGGTCGACTGTTGTGGGTTAGAAGAATTACTTTCTACAGTAGGAGGAATTGGAGGAGACGTAGAGATAAGCGACAACCCATTTGCATGTGGTTCTCTTCAAGACTTAATAGAGGTTTGTCCAGATATCAGTGTAAACATACCGGAAGTATCAAAAGGAAAAGAGATATTACTTTTTCCAAATCCAGTAACAGATAGAGTTAGTTTACAAATCCCAGAAGGCATTAGTATTTATAGCGTAACATTGCGAGATGTTTTGGGAAGATTGATTTGGAGTAGAAATGATATTGAAATTGATTTAGGTGGAGTTCCAAGTGGCCAGTACATTTTAGTATTTGATACAAACAAAGGGAGAATAAATAAAATTTTATCAAAAAAGTAAAAGTATGTCCCCAGTCAGTACCCGTTTTCGTCACATAGCGATCCCTTCGGGGTAGTCCCGCTTAGTTATTCCCTGCGGTCCTGCTCTCCGCTTCGCTCCGGGTCTGACCCGGAGTCACCTCGCGCGCTTACGGCTTACTTGACGGCTTCAGCAACTCGCCGCCGGTGGACTTCCACCAACAAGAGAAATCGCTATCTTTATAGCGATGGATGTGCATTCCAGACACACACAATCTATATGAGCCGAGTACTCCTATTCAGCGGTGCGCAGGTTATCCCTACTCAGTATCCGGTCTAGTAGATTTTACATACGAATAAACTTGTCCTGCTGGGGCAGTTTAACTACGGTGATCGTCGAATCACCATAGGTAACATAAGGCACGATTTGCCCCCGAAATGATCCCAGCAGAAAAAGTCTATTATAGTGATGGGGAACATTTACTTTATTGGGATAAAAATTCCCCTAAATTAAATACTGTCGAAAACAAAGCATGCAACGGTCTCTGTCATGGCGAGCATTGCCTAAAAAAAGGCCTCCCGTGCGGATTCGAAGCGTGCGGTAACGCTGCGAATCCACCCGGAAGGCCCGCTGGTAGGGCCCTACCCGAAAAATTGGGGAAGACCTACGTAGGTTACCTTTTCAAGTAGCGATTCTGCTATTCACTTTTCACCACCCAGACCGTAGTCTGCCGATTCAGCGCATCCACGGCCCGGATCAGGTACGTTCCGGTGGGCAGGTCGCCTAGCTGGAATAGCACCTCGTTCCAACCTTCGACCAGATCTTGCGACCGCGTCTGCCGCTCCCGTCCCATCAAGTCGAATACCTGGAAGGTACCCCGTCCCGCCGCGGGCGAAAGCAGCTCTACCGTCACGATACCCAGGGTAGGGTTGGGGGAAGCGCTGAGGAAGAGTTGCTCGGGGCGTTCGATCGTTTCGGTGGCGTAGCTTTTCAGGCCGACACCGCTATTGTCACAGGTGCCCAGCACGTCGCCGTGGGCCAGGTGGGCCGCCACGGCATTGGCGGCAATGCAGATTTCGTTTCCGTCGTGGCAGACGATAACCTTGTCGTTGTTGTTGCCGCAACGCACGTCCTGCACGTTGACGACAACGCCATCCGTTGCGGTGCAGCCATAGTCATCGGTTGCCGTAACGAGATAAGTAGTCGTAACCGTCGGACAAACCGTTATGGTAGCCTCCGTCATGCCTCCTGGGCTCCAGGAGTAGGAAAGATCGCCCAGCCCAGTGGCCGTCAAGGTGGTACAGTTGCTGCCGTAGCCGAGGTACACCTGTTGAGCGTCGCCAGCGTCCAGGGCCGGCGTGTTAACGATCATGGAAATAGGGTCCGACACCGCGGTTGGAGTAGCCAAACAGGGATCACTGGAGGTCAGGGCTACTTGGACGGCATCTCCGTCAGCCAGGTTGCTGCGTTCCATGGTCGGTCCGGTTTCGCTTTGCACGATACCGTTGATCGTCCACTCGTACTGAGGAGTGGTTCCGCCGTTGGTCGGCATGGCGGTGAAGTTAACGGAGGTGCCCCCGCAGATCTCGTTGTCGGGGTCGGAACTGCTGATGCTCACCGCAGGCAACGCGCTGGCAACCACGGTAACGGTGGCGGAAAAATTCGCGTCATTACCGTTGCCGTCGCCGACCGTAAGGGTTACGGTGTTCGGGCCGAGGTCGGCGCAACTGAATACAGCCGGGTTTACGCTAAGCGGCGTGGCCGTACCACAATTATCAGCACCCTGCACAAATACATCAGTGGGAAGAACCACCGCGCTACCCGAGCTATTAAGGATCGCCGTGTAGTTTTGGGTGGTAGCCGTCGGTGGTGTTTGATCGACAAGCGTAACCGTAAAGGTGCAACTTGCTGAATTACCTGCAAAGTCTTTGGCGAAGAGCTGGATGGTTTCACTGGAGCCAACGCCGGTTAAGGTTCCACTTGCCGGTATTTGGGTGACGGCATTCGATTCGGCAGCAATTCTACAGTTATCACCGAATGAAAGGGGACTGAAGGCGCCGAAGCTGCCGCTGCAATCCGGATCGGCGACAATCGTGGTATTAGCAGGGCAGGTGATGGAGGGAGGGGTGTTATCGCCGCACGTGAATGACCAGATGGGACAGCCGACCGCATCGCCCATATCGTTGAAAGGAACAATTGTCCAACGCTCCACAACCCCGAACCCCGTGAAAACCGGCCCAAAAGTAGTACCGCTGGTTGTGCCCCATAAGGGCAAGGGATTCTGATTGGGATTGCCACTCAGGAACACCTTATATCCGGTAGCGCCGGGAACCGGCGCCCATTCCAGTATAAAACCGGCGGGACACACATTGATTTGGCCGTTTGAGGGAGAGACCGGCGTAGTACAAGAGGGTACGGCGCTGGACTTGGCGACCGGCCCGGTGGCAGCGCCAGTCGTCCCCGGATCGGCGAGCGTAGACACCTGGTCTTTCGCTACCATCAATTTGACGGAGGAGGAACCCGGCAAACTGTAAATGGTGAAATCACCGGAGTCCCGGGCCATTAATTCGCTGTTCATCTGGAAGACCGCCTTGTCCGCCTTTTGAGCAGTCGCGGGCGAGAGGACTAAGAACAGGCCGATGATCAGTAACGGCAAGTGCTTGTGCCATAATTGCATCTTAGTCACATCGAGTACTGGAAAAGAGTAATACCTTAACATGTCTGTATAGTTTTACGTTAAATAATATCACCATACCACAAGACCATTTATGGAGTGATAGTTTGGATACCTCAAATGTAGTCGGGATTGGATCAGATCTACTTCACTTATTTAACTTATTGATGGACTTATCTTGCAAAGGCAGAAAAAAGAATAAGACTTATTTTACACAGCTTGTTATATAAGTGCTAATCGCCTAATAAACAGCCAATTAAAAGAGCTATAGAATTATACCCAGCTATTCTCCCGGGTAGATGATCATCGGGTTGGTCATTACTGTATCGATGGCGGTGATGTATGATTCTGCCCCCTAAGAATCGGACAAAATTCTATTTTTGAATAATCATCATCTGTACAATTTCCACTCTGCCTTAACCACGAAAAAACATCAACGAAGGTGATTTCTTCGCAGCTTGCTCAACTATTCTGCCTAGCTCCCGTTTTTTTTCGTATCATGTTATTTAAAGCGGTGCCAAATTTGGGCCTAACAACGAGACGACTCACCAGAGATGAAGAAACTTGAACGCCGATTGTCCTTGCCTTACGTAGTTGCTATTGGAATAGGAGGAATGCTGGGGAGCGGCATTTTTGTTTTACCGGGAATTGCGGCAGCGAAGACCGGTCCATCCATTTGGCTAGCCTACTTATTGGCGGGGATTTGTGTATTGCCAGCAGCTTTGTCTAAATCGGAACTCGCCACAGCGATGCCCACCTCTGGTGGCACTTACGTGTACATTGAGCGGGCTTTCGGGCCTGTGATGGGCACTATTTCTGGTATTGGTCTCTGGCTTTCCTTGTTGCTCAAAAGTTCTTTTGCGCTCGTTGGCTTTGGTGCCTATCTGGCTGTTCTGGCCAAGGTGCCCCTAAAATCGGTCGCGTTGATCAGCTTGGTGCTCATTCTTTGCCTAAATATTTTAGGGGTTAAAAAGGTGGGTAAAGCACAGCTTGTCATTGTTAGTGTCAGTATTATTGGCTTGGTCGCACTGATCTTTGGCGGAATTATTTCTGTAGAACCGACAAATCTCCAGCCCGCCTTTTTGAATGGCAATATGGGCTTGTATGCCGCTACTGCGTTTGTGTTTGTTTCTTACGCGGGAGTAACTAAGGTAGCGGCCATTGCCGAAGAAATAAAAAACCCGGGGCGCAACCTGCCTATAGCGATGTTGCTGGCGCTTGTGATCGTCACGTTACTGTACACGCTCGTAAGTTTTGCCATGGTCGGGAATATTCCGATCGAGGAGTTCAGCAAGGATTTGCACCCTGTTTATACCCTTGCGGATAAAGTAATGGGCCACTGGGCGGGCATTGCTGCGGCGGTGCTGGGGGTCGTTACCCTGATCTCGATGGCCAATAGTGGCGTCCTCGCTGCTTCGCGCTTTCCCTTTGCGATGAGCCGCGACCGACTGGCCCCTGAGCAACTTGGGAAAGTACATCAAAAGTACATGACGCCCATCCTGGCAATCGTCATTACCTGTGCAATGATGGCCCTGGTGATTATCTTTTTGGAAGTAGAAAAAATTGCCAAGCTGGCCAGTGCCTTCAAAGTGATGATGTTTATTTTGGTAAATTTCTGCGTTATCGTTTTGCGCGAAACTTCTGTCGCCTGGTACCAGCCTAAATTCCGCTCGCCCCTGTATCCGTGGATGCAAATTTTCGGTATTATTTCCGGCATGGCCCTGCTCTACGTACTGGGGATGTCGGCGCTATTGGGGGCACTTGGTATCATTACGGCGGGCTTAATCACTTTTTACCTTTACGGAAAATCGAGAGTACAGCGCAGCGGCGTGCTAAAGATTTATGGTCATCGCCCGGCAGCCTTTCTGCTTTATCGCCGCCGCCAGAATGCCGCCAAAGCTGCTGGACAGCATGACCTCAGTAGTGGCAAGGAAAACGCTGCCAATCTTGATGGCGCGCTAGCTACCAATGTGCGTACGGTCACTCCCTTGTTCGGTGCAGAACGCTCTGCGGAGATGCTGGTGGAGATGTCCGCCGCACTTGCTCAAGGCAACAAGGTTCAGGTCGTCCACCTTCGTGAGGTGCCTGATCAGACGCGCCTGGCAGATGTCCTGGATGATGATCCTAAAGTAAATGCCCTTAACCGCCGCATCAGCGTCATGGCGAGAGAGCAATCCATTGATGTCGATTTTGATGCTGCTGTCACGCACGACCTGGTGAAAACGATCCAGGACATCAGTGAGCAAACTCATTGCCGCTGGCTGGTCGCAGGGTGGAATGGTCGCCAAACGGCCAACAGTATTTTTGTACGCAATCCCATGGGTTGGTTGCTCACCCATATTGATAGCAATTTCGCGCTATTTCTGGATAATGGAGTCCGCTACATTCGCCGGATCGTCGTCGCTATCCGCCCCGGTCGCCAGAATCCTGAATTCATCAAGGCTTGTGACCGTATCGCCCAGTTCTACGGTGCCGAACTTACGCTCATGCGCGTAACCATGCCCAAAGCCACCGACGAAGAACGGCAAGAACTGAAAGCGCAGTCTCAGGCCCTACTCAGCTACTGCTCCTCTCCTGCTAAACTCCGAGTAGAAATATCCGCAGACCCCGTACAAGCCCTTTCCGAAGCTTCGGCCGAGTACGATTTGCTCGTCATCGGTACGCCCACTAAAGACAACTGGCTGGATGTACTGGTGGGGGTGAATAAAGATCGGTTTGCGAAAAATGCAGCTTGTTCTGTATTGAGATTGACGTTTAAATAAAAGGTGAATAATTATGGATAAGGTCAATAACACAATAGACGAACTACACCAGAAAGCGATGGTCTTGGCTGAAGAGGCTTATTATTTGAAAATAAATCAAGAATTGCCCTCTGCTCAAGAAAAATATTTAGCTGCATTCCAATATGAACAAGCTGCGGCAATGCTCTTGGTGAATCAGTACGAAATGGAACCGACCAGATCCGTTTTTTTTAGGAGTGCGGCTTGCTTACTTCTAAACCTTCCTTTTCCCTCAGAGGAGTATTTTAGAGAAGCTGAAAAAATGGTCGGCTATGGATTAAGTGGAAATCCTCCTACTGAAATAGCAGAAGAATTACGACAAGCCTGGCAAGAACTCATGGAACACTTTCAAAAAGAAGCCGCGTAGCTCTCAAGAGCAATTTTTAGCCCTCCAAAAACGCATACCGCACCTCCGTCAGGAAAAGCCCCTCCGGCGCAATGCTTAGGCTTTTGGGCAGGTGCTCCTGCTTGTCCAGCGCCTGGCGAACCTGAGCGAGACTAAGTTTTCCTTCTCCTACGGAGAGACACATGCCTACGATCAGGCGCACCATGCCTCGCAGAAAGCGATTAGCAGCAATATGATACACCCACTCCTCGTCCTTGAATTCCCATTCCGAACGAAAAAGGGTACAGCGCATGGTTTTAGCGTCAGAGCCCGTTTTGCAGAAAGGAAAAAACGCTTCGTATTCCAATAACAACTTCGCAGCAGCCTGGATCAAAGCCTGATCGAAATGCTGCGCGCGGTAGAGATAAAAGCTGGTCTCTTGGCGAAAAGGATCTTTCTGCCAGGTCAGATGATACTGGTAAGCTCGATAGTGGGCATCAAAGCGCGCATGCTGGTCATCAGCGACCGGAAAGATGCGGCGGATCGCAATGTCTTTGGGTAGAAATTTATTGAGCCGCGATACAAAGCCGCGAGGAAATTCGCCCGCAAAATCAAAGTGAGCAAAATACTGACTGGCGTGTACACCGGTATCAGTACGCCCACAACCCATGATTTCCAGTTCCGGAGAACGCAAGATCAAAGCCAGCGCCTGGGTGATCGTTTCCTGCACCGACACCTGTTCGGGCTGCACTTGCCAGCCGTAATACGCAGCACCATTGTAGGCGAGTTCAATAAAATAACGCATGCTCTATTTTTCGTCGACGGCTGCCGCTTTTTCTAAAATGACCTCTCTCCCCTTTTCAATAATCGCATCAATTCCCTGGAGTTCTTCCGCTGGCCCTGTGGTTTGATAAATATCCGGTTCGATTCCTTTTTCAATATTATAGCCATCTGGAAGGTAAGTACGGGTAGCCGAAATCCGAAACTTCCAGCCATTAGGTAGTTCAAATGAAACGGGCACACCGCCACCGCCACCGCTCTGATCACCAATCAGCGTGACGTTGGGTAGTGTCGACATGTAGGCCGAGAAAAAATTGGTGGCAGAATAACTGTGCCGGTTGACCAAAACGACGATAGGCTTGTCCAGCATCATTGCCGTACTATCGGCAACGGCCCAACGGCCAGCAAGGGATGGCTCTTCTTCAGGGGTCTCCTCTTCCTCTTTTTTATCTTCCTCCTCTTTGTCTTTCTTTCTTTTACTTTTTTTCTTTTCCTGTTTGGCCTTAGCTTCCGCGATGGCTTGATAATCTTTGAGCGGTTCTAAGAAAACACTGTCAGGAACGGAAAACTCATCGGGACCCGGCCCGGATTTGTACTGCATTGTTCCAAAGTAGGTTCGTTCGGGTATGAAACGGTCCACCAAACGAAATACATTGCGCATAGAACCACCACCATTCTCGCGGACGTCAATAATCAACCCCTTGGCGTTGACAAAACGATTGAGTACATAATCAAGGTGGCCTTTGGAAAAGCCCGCCCGGAAGGATCCGTAATAAACGTAACCAATAGAATCAGCCAGCCAGGTATTGATCAAAGCCCCCGAAGATTGGTAGTCTCCTTTCCAATATTGACGATTAAGAAAGCCCTGGTTAAAATTGGCTGGATAATCCAGGTACCAGTCCGCGTTCCGGGAACGATCATTGTTGATGTACAAATTTACGTGGCCATCCCTCAGTGCAAAAAGCATCGTAGAAAGGATACTGTACAAAGAGTCATTGCTGAGGCTATCATTGATCAGTGGCCGATATACCTGGTCTAGAGAATCCCAGGCTACTTTCTTTTCGCCAAAAAAAGAATAATTCTCTTTCACTGCACGGTAAAAGTAATCGTAATTATTGCTGACCGTGTTTTCAGGATTCGGGCCTACAATCCATTTTCCGCAAGTCGTCAAAAGAAGGACCAGAAAAAGAAAACTTAGCGCTCGTGTTACATTATTCATTTCAGAAAATTAAATAGGCTATTCTTACAAGAGTACCCGGAAACCATAGCCCAGGCTGCCCACTGTAGCGATCATCGGCTTGGTTTTAGGCAGCGGTGTATACAGCAGGCTCCAATCGTACGCCAGCCGGTCGCTACGCCAATCGCGCACCTGGTTATCAGCATCAACCCCAACGGTGATTTTGAAAAATTTGTTGAAGGAAACCAGTTTGAAATTGCCGAAAAAGTCTTTCGCCTTTACCTCCGGGATGTGTAAAAACGGAGGTACGCCAATGTAAGTAGGCTGGTACAGCGCCGTAATGACTGGCAATTCAATCCTGGTAGTAGCCATCCAGATATCACTGCCGTCTATACTCCGACGATCCAATGCCCCAACACTAAAAGAAGATTGAAAAAGAAGGCTTTGCGTATTGTTGGTGGGTAGAGGATAGCTACGGTTATTAGCTTGAACGTTAAAAGCACCGCCGACATACTGTCGGTTATCCTTATTTAGCTCATCGCCAACCCTGGCGTAATAACCTACGCTAAATGATATATCATTGAGTTCGGCAGCTCCTCCAATATCCCGACGGGGTTTAACTTTTGCTTTAAGCGAAGCATTATCAAAGGAAAGCGCCAATCGAAAAACGCCATTGTCTTTGATTTCTTCAAAATTTGTGAAGATGCGAAAACCACCGCCTCGATAAGCCAGGGTCGAATGTGCTTGATCACGAACGGTATGAATGGGTATCCCTACTCCCAGGGTAAGGTATTTACCATTCGCATTTAGAACATTTTCCTGAGCGCTAAGACTTAAGCAGCACAGCAGGATAAAAAAGCTGGCCCAGATTTTCATTTTTCCCTTGTATTTAAGTGAGAGGCGGAAAACAAATTCGGCCTTATTTTTTTTCCGTCCCTTATTGGAAAACAGCATAACTGATTCCAAACAAGACCACCGACAAGACCACACCTACCATAAATAGATTGTAGCAAATACGCAGTTGATTGTATTTTTTACCCAGCGAACGCCCGAGAAAATAAAGGTCCCGTTTGATGGCAGACTCCAGGGTGTCATCATCAGCAATGATAATATCCATCCCCGCGTCGTATTCCTTCAGTCCCATCCGGTAGAAATTACCAAAAAAGAAAAGGTTGGATTGCCCTTTCTTAATATCCTCAGAGGTCGTAATACCCGTCATTGGAATGGGCCGGGTAGCCAGTGTCGCAAAAATCATCGAGCACAGGCAAGTCAGTAGCAGAATAATCACGGGCACCATCAGGTGAGGAGCGTCATTTACGTAGCCCGCTGCCATAGGTACGGCAATCGTAACGATCAGTGCATTGACCGAAAGCATGATATTGGCTTTGTTATCCGCCAGGTTGCTCAGGTCCATGTGGTTGCGCAAGGCCGTTTTGAACATCATCTGTGCACTTCGATTGGTACTGATGGTGTTGCCCGTACGGGTATCTTTTTTTTCTTTATTTTTCTTCCCTTTCTTCTTTTTCTTTTTCCGCAGTTTCTTTAAGGTCTTCTCGTTTTGCTGGTGTTGTATCCCATAGATTTCTTCGGCAATATTGGTGTGGTACTTATGCTTTTTGACAAATTTATAGTTGAGCTTGTACCACTCCTGATCATCGTGAATTTCATTGCGGAAAACCTCCCATTCGTGACGCAGCCCAGAAAGAAGGGCGAGATAGTCGGCCCGACCAATATTACTTAAATCAGCGTCTCTAAGGATCATTTCTAATTGATCCGTGGGTTCGTGATCTATTTTGGTCGCGAGGATAAGCCGCTTTACCGTAGCAATAGCATCCTTTGAATAATCTAAATCCCCAAGGAACTCGACAGCCATTTCGGCACCGGTATCTTCGTGGTTTTCGTAGGCTTTTACGTAGCCCGTATCATGGAACCAGGCCGCTAATTCCAACAACTCACAATCTTCGTTAGAAATCTCGTGCCGAGCAGATAATAGCCGCACCGCATCTACGACGGAAAGCGTATGCGGAAGATTGTGATAATAATGATCAGGCGTTAAATTCTCCTGTAGAAGATTTTTCACATGACGCTCAACCTTGCTGACATTCGTTGACATATTGTTTTTTTCCATCATCTACTTATCAAACGCTAATTTAAGCATTAGCCCTTAACCTGATAATTTAGTTCGCCTGCTCATCAGCTACCAAAGCCAGAAACGCTTCCTGCAAAGCTTTCGTATGAGCTCCAGGCTGGCCAGTTCCTACCGCTTTGCCATCAATGAAACTAACGGGTAACGCTCCTTTTGTAGAGCTGGTAAGAAAGGCTTCTTTAGCCTCCGCCAATTCCGCTAGCGTGATTTCTCTTTCTTCTACCTTCATCCCAGCCTTGTGGGCCAGGGCCAGTATTTTAGCTCGGGTAATGCCTGCCAGTACCTTTTCTCCCGCTGTCACCAACACATCTTCCTGGGTAATAAAGAAAAAATTAGAGCGATCACTTTCACGCACGTATTGGCCGTCGTGGTACAAAATATATTCAGCATCCTGTTCTTTCAACCACGGCAGCAAGTAAATACCAATGAGGTAGTTGAGCGATTTAATTTCGGGAAGCTCCCGCTGGTACTGGTAGGTAGCAACCCGCGCTCCGCGCTCAAACTGTACGGGTGGTGGACTTGGGAAAGCCGACTGCAAAACAAAGAGGTTGCCTACCGTCGGGGTGTAGCCATCCGGGGTGTAGCCACCGGTCAAGACCAGCCTTATCCCTCCCGAAGGTTGCTCATTGGCCGCTATAAGTTGATGAATTCCTTGTTTGAGATCTTTTCTTTCAATGGGCGATACTAACCCCAGCCGATCAGCCGAACGGTAAAACCGATCCAGGTAATCTTCTAGAAAGCGCGGCTGAAAACGCTCAAAAACGAAATAATCAAAAATGCCAAACCCACGCAAAAGGGCCAGGTCATTTAATCCCAGCTGAGCCTGCTCTTCCGGAATTATCGCTCCGTTTAAGTAACACTTTAGCTTATTCAAGGTCCTTATTTTCTTTATTTGCCGAAATATACCGGTAAAAACCGGATGTTTGCAGTAATTTATACAGAGCTTGTCAAAAAAAGAAACATGGACGATTATATCGCCATTGGTGATCAGGTACTTTACAACAATCACCATTTGGTCGCTTTTAACAAACCCAACGGGGTGCCCGTTCAACCTGATCAAACAGAGGATCCCTCTTTGTTACAGCTGGGGTCTACTTACTGTAAGACCCATTTACACCTTATTCATCGCATTGATCGCCCCGTCAGTGGTCTGGTACTTTTTGCTAAACGCAAAGATGCTATGCAGGCGATGTACGAACAGTTTCGAGAACGCGCCGTAAAGAAAACCTACTTAGCCATCGTTGCCCAGGAACCGCCCGCCGAGGAAGGAGAGCTGGTACACTACCTCCTCAAAAAGAAGGGAAAGTACCAAACAGAAGTATTGGATCAACCAGCAGACGAGGCTGTCGAAGCACGGCTTAATTACAGCGTAATAGGTAAAAGTGATCGCTATTTCTTGTTGCAAATCGACCTACAAACCGGACGCTTTCACCAAATCAGGGCCCAACTTGCCCATATTGGCTGCCCCATCAGAGGTGATGCCAAGTACGGCTTCCGCCGCAGAAATCCCGACCGGAGTATTGACTTGCACGCCTGGCAGCTTTGGTTCAATCACCCACGCACGGGCAAAGCGGAGCATATTGTCGCGCCGCCTCCCGCCAATCCACTGTGGGAAGCCTTCAAAATACCTACTCCCTGGGAGGAGTAGTGTGGCGTCAAGTTTCATTTTGCGGGTTTCAAGTGCTTGGGTTTTACATTTTTACGCCGGGCTGCTAGTGTTCGTCCCGATACCTCGGGACTCACGGTGGTGCTCTCCCGACAAAAGGTCGGGATCGCGGTGGTGCCGACTGCGTCGGCGGCAGCCACGCTGACCGCGAGCTTTAGCCCCATCGGGATGCCTATGGCACGAGCACCGCCGTGAATCCCGAGGATCGGGATGAACACCACCGCGAATGAAATGAGCACCACCCGCCAAGCGCAACGCTCAAATCACCAAGCTTCAATCCGCAATTTCACCGCGAAGCAGCCTCGAAGTGAAACTTAACAAACCACTAGAACAGTTTAACTTATCTTTGCTAGTAAATATTCCTCGATTAAGTATGGATGTTATTAAAGCTTATTTTCCCAATTTACCTGCCGACCAACTCGCACTTTTGGAACAGTTGGATCCGCTCTACCGGGAATGGAACGATAAAATAAATGTGATCTCCCGTAAAGACATCGACAATCTTTACCTCCATCATGTACTTCATAGCCTGGCCATTGCCAAAGTGCTTAAGTTTGTGCCCGGCGGAAGGGTATTGGATCTTGGTACCGGCGGAGGTTTTCCCGGCATCCCGCTGGCAATTCTTTTCCCGGAAACGGAATTCGTGTTGATTGATGGTATCCGTAAGAAAATAACCGTTGTCAACGAAGTAGCTGCTGCACTGGGGCTGAAAAATGTACAAGCTTTTCAGCAGAGGGCCGAAGAACGCAAGGGGCGTTCCTTTGATTTCGTCATTACCCGAGCCGT
>Ga0102812_10001682_pt1 | contig 15258 bp, 16 predicted proteins | sample ColrivemetaGS713_FD_79334 | JGI IMG/M metagenome (GOLD analysis project Ga0102812, IMG submission 79334) | Estuarine microbial communities from the Columbia River estuary - Flood tide ETM metaG S.713 | ecosystem: Environmental > Aquatic > Marine > Intertidal zone > Estuary | place: USA... | reverse complement strand
CGTTAGTTTTATTTCAGAACCCATTCTACCTATAGGATTTGAAGATATGGTGATAGAGTAATTTATTTTTAGTACTCAAAAACGAAAAAATATATAGATAAATGTTGATAAGAATTGTAAAAATGGGATTTGATGAAGCGAACATTAATGCATTTCTTAGTAATTTTGAAACTAATAAAAATAAGATTAGAAATTTTAAAGGGTGTCTGTTTTTAGAGCTTTACCGCGATACAAATGACCCGACCATTTTTTTTACATACAGCTATTGGGAATCAGATCAACATCTAGAAAATTACAGACAATCGGATATTTTTAAAAGTGTTTGGACTATAACAAAACCGCTTTTTAACAGGTTACCAGAGGCATGGAGTGTTAATAGCGTAGATAGATTGGATTAATAATTTTTAATTAATTAAATAATAAATATTTTTACACTCGTTCACAAATTGTGTTTAAGCTAAATTTTAAAATACAGAAATAAACACACAACGATTAAACGCATAAACTAAAAGATGTTTGCTATATTAAAAAAAGAAATAAACTCGTTTTTCGCATCACCCATAGGGTATCTTGTAATTGCAATTTTCTTGCTGCTTAACGGATTATTTTTATGGTTATTTAAAGGTGATAACAATATTTTTGATTACGGTTTTGCCGATTTATCTTCGTTTTTCATGATGGCGCCATGGATATTAATTTTCCTGATTCCTGCGGTTACCATGCGTAGTTTTTCAGATGAAAAAAAGCAAGGCACTTTAGAATTATTACTTACCAAACCCATATCTCTTATCAACATTGTTTTAGGTAAATATTTTGGCGCTTTTATATTAATTTTATTCGCCCTTTTACCAACCTTACTTTATATATATACCGTTTATCAATTAGGAAATCCTATTGGTAATTTAGATGTTGGAAGTACCTTGGGTTCTTATTTCGGCCTATTATTCTTAATCGCTGCTTACACTGCCATTGGTTTGTTTGCTTCTACCATTTCCGATAATCAAATTGTGGCTTTTATTACTTCGGTATTTATATGCTTTGTATTTTATATAGGATTTGATAGTGTTGCTGAATTTAGCTCTAGTATTTTTATTGAACAATTAGGTATGAATGCCCATTACCAAAGCATGAGTCGTGGTGTCTTGGACACCCGCGATATTATTTATTTCTTAAGCATAACCATATTCTTTATTATGCTTACTAAGCTCAATATTAACAAAGAAAACAAATGATTTATACGCCACTATTCGTTATTTTTTTAATTGCTGTTTTTATTTTAGTATGGATGTTTACCAACACCATAGACAAACGCAAATGGTTAAGTTTTATAATTAGTTTAGCCTTAACACCTATCGTTTATTTTTACGTGTTTTATCCAATAATTAATATTTTTAGCAGCTACCATCATGAAAAACATTTTGATGCCGAAGCCTGGGCAGATAAACCTTCTTTGCGTTTTGAAATGAGCAATGAAATGATTAGACAACAATTTTATAAAGGAAAAACCAAAAGTGAAGTGGAGGCTATTTTAGGAACCAGCGAATGGTATGGTTGGGACGATAGTATTAAAGCAAATTCACCTGAAAAATGGAATTACAACTTAGGCTACAAACCAGGTGCTTTTAACCTCACTCAAGAGTGTTTAGAGTTCGAATTTAAAAACAATAAAGTAGCGAGTGTTAAACAATATCAATTAGAAACAAAGTTTGAAGAAACACCTTAAAAGTATAGGCATTCTATTAGTCATCTTAATTGCTCTTAATTATGTTAGCAGTTTGGTTTTTAAACGCTACGATCTAACCGAAGATAAGCGTTATACACTAAGCGAATCTGCCATTAATGTGATTAATAATGTAAACGCACCTATTGTGATAGACGTGTTTTTAAGTGGAGATGATTTTCCATCGGAATTCAGACGACTGCAAAATGAAACCAAGCAATTACTTGAGGAGTTTTCGTCGAAAAACAGCAACATTATTTTTAATTTTATAAATCCGTTAGCAGACGAATCCACACGCGATCAAAACATTCAACAGTTAACCGAAAGAGGTCTAACACCCATGCAATTGAGTGTTCAGGAAAGCGGAAAAGCATCGCAGGCCATTATTTTCCCTTGGGCATTGGCTAGTTATAATGATGAAACGGTTATTATTCCATTAGTAAAAAACAAAATTGGAGCCTCACAGCAAGAATTGGTAACCAACTCAGTACAACATTTAGAATATGCGTTTGCCGATGGTTTTAACAAATTAACAAAACCTAAACGCCATAAAATTGCCGTTTTAAAAGGTAACAAACAACTAAGTGATATTTATATTGCAGATTTTATTAAAAAATTAGGTGAGTATTATTTTATTGCACCTTATACCTTGGATAGTGTTGCAAGCAATCCTCAAAAAACCTTGGATGGATTAAAAGGTTTCGATTTAATTATTTCAGCAAAACCAACCGAAGCCTTTACCGAAGAAGAGAAACTGGTGTTAGACCAATACACTATGAACGGTGGCAAGAGCTTATGGCTTATTGATGCCGTTGCTATGGAAAAAGATAGCCTGTACAACGAAAGTGGTTCGAATTACGCAGTGACTAGAGATTTGAATTTAACCGATTTCTTTTTTAAATATGGCGTTCGTGTAAACCCAGAAATTGTAAGTACGCTCTACTCTGCTCCAATTACATTAGCTATGGGAGAAGGTAGCGAATCGCAATTTCAGCACTTACGCTGGCCTTATTCACCTTTAGCGTCTGCAAATAGTACCCACCCCATTGTAAATAATTTAAATTTTGTAAAATTTGATTTCGCTAACCAAATAGATACGCTAAAAAACAAGGTTAAGAAAACCATTTTACTGGAAAGTGCGCCATTAAGCAAGCTTGAAGGCACCCCACGACTAATAAGTTTGGAAGTTGTAACCCAGGAGTTAGATCCTACCACCTTTAATAAAGGCAACCAAAATTTAGCGGTATTATTAGAAGGTGAATTCACTTCGGTATATGCAAATCGCATAAAACCGATGTTGTTAAAAAAGGATAAAACCCTAAGCGTACCAACAAAAATGATTGTTGTGGCCGATGGCGATATCATAAAAAACGAAGTGTATAGAAAGTCGCCACAAGAATTGGGATTCGACCGATGGACTGGGCAAACCTACGGAAACAAAGAATTTTTACTGAATGCCGTTAATTACCTTTTAGATGATGACGGACTTATAAACATTCGCTCGAAAGAAATAGACGTCGCTTTTTTAAATCATAAAAAAATCACTGAAGAAAAAACCAAATGGCAACTTATAAATATCTTGCTACCGTTAGTGTTATTAGGCGTTTTTGGAGTAGTTTTCAATTATTTAAGACGAAAAAAATATGCACAATAAAGCAGCTTTTCGATTTATAATATTCTCGCATTTCAAGAATTAAATGTTAATAAGTTTGTTTCCGATTTCAGTCTGTATAGAATATATTTGTAAGTAGTATAATTTAATCATAATCTAAGCGATATTAAATGAAATTTATAGTATCAAGTACCTATTTATTAAAACAATTACAAGTTTTAGGTGGTGTTATTAACAGTTCGAACACGTTACCTATTTTAGATAATTTCTTATTTGAATTAGACAAATCAACTCTTATAGTTTCTGCAAGCGATTTAGAAACTACTATGGCTTCTTCACTTGAAGTGGAAAGTGAAAGTAAAGGAAGTGTTGCGATACCAGCGCGTTTGTTACTAGATACTTTAAAAACATTCCCAGAACAACCGTTAACTTTTGTAGTTGAAGAAAACAACACCGTTGAAATTAGTTCTAATCATGGTAAATATGCATTGGCTTATGCAAATGGCAACGAATTCCCAAAAGCAGTTTCTTTGGAAGACCCAAGTAAAACTGTGGTAATAGGCGATGTGTTAGCTACGGCTATAAGCAAAACGATATTTGCTGCTGGAAACGACGATTTACGCCCTGTAATGAGCGGTGTATTTTTTCAGTTTTCAACACAAGGCTTAACTTTTGTGGCAACAGATGCTCATAAATTGGTAAAATATACGCGTGAAGATGTTAAGGCAAACCAGGTAGCAGAATTTATTATGCCAAAAAAACCTTTAAATCTTTTAAAAGGTATTTTGGCTGGAAGTGAAAATGAAGTAACCATAGAATACAATGAATCTAATGCAAAATTCACTTTTGAAAATTCTGAATTAATTTGTCGTTTAATCGATGGGAAATATCCAAATTATGAAGCTGTTATTCCTAAAGAAAATCCAAACAAATTGGTTATAGACAGAAATCAGTTTTTAAACTCTGTCCGTCGTGTTAGTATTTTCTCTAATAAAACAACGCATCAAATTCGATTAAAAATTGCAGGCGCTGAACTTAATATTTCTGCTGAAGATATTGATTATAGCAATAAAGCTGAAGAGCGTTTAACTTGTGATTACCAAGGAGATGATTTGCAAATTGGTTTTAACTCACGCTTTTTAACCGAAATGCTAAATAATCTAAACTCTTCTGAAGTGCAATTAGAGATGAGTTTACCAAACAGAGCAGGTATTTTAACGCCTAATGATGGTTTAGATGAAGGTGAACACATTACTATGTTAGTAATGCCGGTAATGCTTAATAATTAGTTTTTAATTTCCTTTTTGATTAAGGAATCTCAAAAATATAAAAGCGACTATCCTGATTTATTCAGATAGTCGCTTTTTATTGTTTTAATAAAACCTCTGTCTGCACAGGAATTCATTAATTTATAAAATGAATCGATATTGGATATTTAGGGGCTTCTCCATTACTTGCTCTAACCGCATTAATAATTGGAAATACTACCGAAATTAGACCTAATATTATAAAACCTAATAAGCCTAAGCCGAATAATAAAATTAAAGGAATGCAGATTATAAAATATACTATTAAACTTAATTGAAAGTTCACGATATTCTTGCCGTGTTCATCCATTTGGTAAACCTTTTCTTTTTGGGTCAACCAAAGTACTAATGGGATTAATAAACTTCCAAAGCCGGTTATTAATGTAACTAACTGACTTAAATGGGTAATAACTAAAAGTTGATTGTCTTGTCTCATGATGGTGATTTTTAATTGATTGATACTAATAAGACGAAGTTTTCAATCAATTGTTACATCAGAAGCCAAAGAAATATTTAATGCATACCTTGCATGCCTCTTCCCCTATTTTGTTTAAAATGTTCTTGAAACCATTCAGGTTCTTCTATTTTATTATCAAAAATATAATCAGCTATTTGTTGAACATCTTTTTCTGGATACGGTAATTTTGGCATCACTCCAAATCGCTTAACAGCACCAAACATCTTAGCATCCTTCTCATTAGGGTTTTTAACCCAGTTTTGCACAATATTTATAAACTCTTCCTTAGTAGTATCATTAAAAATATAACGTGTTTTAACAGCAATCATAGGTGGTGCGAGTCGCTTAGCTTCGGGTGTTTTTGCATCATGACATGCGTAACAATAAGTTTCCAATAGTTTTTTACCTGGATGTTCGTCACTTAATTTTTTATCATAAAAATTTATTGAAGTTTCATTATGGTTCTTTTCTGAATCTTTGCATCCTATAAGTAGAAGTATAGATAATACTAATAAAGGCACTTTTTTCATTTAAGCTCTTTTTAATTATTTACATGAATAACTAAAAACGGAACATCTATACTAAAAGCGAAGGTTTCTAAAGCATGACGTGTAAACAGGCGCTCAATAAAAGAATGGCGTTCACTCATCATAACGAACATTTCAACTTTATTTTCTTTTATATAGCGATGCACGGTTTTAAACATATCTTTATTATGAACATCGATATAATCATGCTCTGCTTCTTCAAAATAGGTGTTAAAAAAATTCATATTTTGAAGTTGTTTTTGAGCTTGTTGAAACTTGTCTGATACATGCAAAATATTCAATTTAGAATTGTAAATCGCCAACATATCTTTAAGCATACTCAACTGTTTAATATTAAAAACAGTTAAATGATTCGTTGTAAAAGCAATTTTATCTAAGCTTTTTAAGATGCAACCATCCGGTATGGCTAAAACGGGTGTTTTACAACGCTGCATAACCCGTGCTGTATTACTTCCAAAAACGACCTTTTCTAAACCAGTAGCGCCTTTAGTGCCCATAATTATTAAATCGACCTTATATTTTTCGGTAACTTGGTTTATTGAATCGATAAAATTATCATAATCTACAATGGCTTCAAAATGATGCTTATCATTATTATATTGCTTCTTTATTTTTGAAATAATATTAGTAACTGATTTTTTAGCGGCATCAATTATTGTATTATAAATAGTCGCGGAAGAGCCAACACCCATCATGTCGTCAGAAATATAAGCAGAAGCCCTTTGTACATTTAAAATATAAAAATTACATGGCTCGTTTCTATATAATTCCATAGCGTAATTAATGGCATTAATAGAATTTTTAGAAAAATCTGTTGGTAGTAATATAGTTTTCATTGATAATAGTTTTTGCTTTAAAAGTCTAATTTCAACATATCAATAATTTCCGTACAAACTAAAATTTGAAATTATTTCAATTCATTTTAATAAATATTGCATGGAATTAAATATAAAATAACATAGAAAAAGAAACTATGATAAATGTCAGTTAGTTCTTAAAAAGCAAAGAAACATGGAAATAAAAATTAGTATAATTATATAAAGCATCGTATTTTCGGCACAATAAATGTTTAATGATTCTTTAAACAAATAACATAAACCTATATGATGCGATTACCCTTTTTTTTTGCTTTAATAATTACATTTAACTTTAGCATAAGTGCTCAAAACAATGCTATAGCAGCAGGTGAAAAACTCACGTTTACAGCTTCTTACAACATGTCTGGAATTCTAACAGACCTTGCGGAAGTCACTATGGAAACCAATGAAGTCAAAACTTCAAAATCAACTTTGCTTAAATTAAAATGTACGGCAGTAACATATAGTAAATGGGATAATTTTTTTAAAATTAGAGATCTTTACGAAAGTTATGTAAATCCAAAAACACTTACGCCTTATTTATATAACCGAGATGTTAATGAAGGAAGTTACTATAAAAACATGAAGTATACTTTTAATCCAAGTGCCAATACTGTAAAATCGATACAGAAAAAGAAAAATAATAAAATAGAGCACAAAGACTTAAAAATTCATTCTGGAACTAAAGATATCGTATCTACTATCTACTATCTGCGTGTATTAGATTTTAAAAACATGGCTGTAGGCACGAATAAATCGTTTACTATTTTATTCGATAGAGAAGAAATAAAAGGGCTGATTACCTATTTAGGGAAAGAAACTATTAGCACAGCTATTGGCAAAAAAGAATGTTATAAATTAGCAATTGGAAGTAGTGAAACCCATGTATTGCAAGGTAAAAACAGTAATTATTTGTATCTGACTGCCGATGAAAATAAAATTCCTGTATATGGAAAATTCAAAATACCTGTTGGCAATGGTGAGTTAAAAATTAAATCTGCAATCGGGTTAAAAAATTAATTTATTTAAATAATAACAATCATTTTTAGATGAAAAAAGCATTTACCATTTTGGCCCTTACAGCTTCTGCTTTAGCAATTATCTTAGCTGTATTGCCTATATCTAATTTAGCAATAATACCTTCGATTGCTGCCCTTATTTTTGGAGTAATCGCGTTCTATTTGTCTAAAAAAACAGGGGAACCAAAGAAAATTATTCAGTTTACAATATTGTTAACATTTGTCGCTTTGGCTCTTAGTGGGTACAAAGCATTTTTTACAACCACTAAAGTGGCAAATACCGATGTAATTGATGCTAAAGAAATACAATTTGAAGAAGAAGCTATTCAAGAATTAGAAGGTCTTGAAATAAATGATGCAGATTTTGAGGAAATTAATACTGAAGAATTAGATTCAATTCTTACTGAGTAAGTAATTTCGTCTTTTTTATTATATTTGCTTAACTATATTTCACACTATTTGAATAACTACAATTTTTTCGTTTTTTTAATATGATTTATTGTAAATTACTCGTGGTTAGCTATTATAAAAATACATGAAGACTTTTTGCATACTCTCGGCATTTGCCTTGGTTGGAACTTGCGCAACACCAAAATACAGTGCTAAGATTCAAAACCTAAAAGATAGTATTGAAATTACAGACAGTGCTTCCATAATTAATTACGCAAATACAATTACTGCACAAGAATTAAGCACCCATTTATATAAATTCGCATCAAAAGAATTTAATGGTAGAGAAGTTGGTAAGGAAGGCGCAAAAAAAGCAGCTCATTTTATAAAATATTACTACCAAAACGAAGGCATACTTTCTCCATATGGAGATGCAAATTATTTTCAAATTATTCCTGCTCAATATTTTTCAAAAGAAATTAATATATCTGAAAATGTACTTGCTTTTATAAAAGGGACAACTAAACCAGAAGAAATTGTAATAATATCTGCGCATTTAGATCATTTGGGCATTAATGAAAAAGGAGATATTTATTATGGTGCAGATGATGACGGGTCGGGTACGGTGGCTCTTATGGAAATGGCACAAGCTTTTAGGAACGCCGAAAAAGAAGGTCGCGGTCCTAAAAGAAGTATTCTTTTTTTACATTTAACAGGTGAAGAAATTGGAAAAAAAGGGTCGGAATATTACACGTCTCATCCCGTATTTCCATTAGAAAATACGCTTGTTGATCTTAATATTGATATGATAGGTAGAGTTGACGAGGTTCATAAAAACAATAAAAACTATATCTATTTAATAGGGTCAGACAGATTAAGTAAAGAACTCCATTTTATTTCGGAAAAAATTAACCAAGTTTTTTTCAAGATAAATTTTGATTACAGATATAATGCAGAACAAGATAAAAACGGATATTATACAAGATCAGATCATTATAATTTTGCAAATAAAGGTATACCTGTAATTTTTTATTTCAATGGTGAGCACGCCGATTATCACCAACCTACGGATACGCCCGATAAAATAGATTACCAATTACTAGAAAAGCGTACCAAACTTATTTTTGCAACCGCATGGCAGATAGCCAATCAAAACAACAGATTAGTGATAGATAAAAAAAATGAATATTTAAATTAGCATAGAAAATTCCTTTAACAAACTTCAATTTTGTATTATAGCAAACAAATAACTTAATAGTAAATGAAAAAAATTATAATGTTTTTATGCTCCTCCTTATTAATGGTTGGATGCAGTTCTTCACAAAACAAAAAAACTTCAACAAACACTGGTAATCCAGCCGATTATGCAACAATAATAATTTCTAATGATTTAAAGGAAGCGCTTTACACGTATGCATCAGATGAATTTGAAGGCAGAGAAACAGGTGAACCCGGACAAAAAAAAGCTGTCGAATTTATTAAAGACCATTATGTGGCTTTAGGAATTCCATCGCCCATAGCAGCAGATGATTATTTTCAAGAAATTCCAGCTAGTTACTTCAATAATGAAGCAAAAGGTGATTCTGAAAATGTACTAGCTTATATTAAAGGATCTGAGAAACCAGATGAAGTTATTGTGATTTCGGCTCATTTAGACCATATTGGAATATCCAGAAATGGCGATATTAATAATGGTGCCGACGATGATGGTTCTGGAACTGTGGCTTTAATAGCCATTGCAAAAGCATTTAAAGCTGCTGCTGATAAAGGATTCGGACCAAAACGAAGTATTCTATTTTTACATGTTACTGGCGAAGAAATCGGCCTTTATGGATCGAGATATTATGCAGATGTCGATCCTATATTCCCTCTTGCTAATACAGTAGCTGATTTAAATATAGACATGATAGGTCGCGTTGATAAGAAACATGAAAACCAACGTAATTACTTATATTTAATAGGTTCGGATAAGCTAAGTCAAGAACTTCATGATATTTCTGAAGCTGTTAATAAGAAATATTTCAACATGATTTTTGATTATACTTATAATGATGATAACGACCCAAATCGTTTTTACTACCGCTCTGACCATTATAATTTCGCAAAAAACAATATTCCTGTTATTTTTTATTTTAATGGCACCCATGCCGATTATCATAAACCATCAGATACACCAGATAAAATAGCATACGACCTTTTAGAAACTCGTACGCGTTTAATTTTCCATACGGCTTGGGAACTAGCCAACAGAGAAGAACGCATTACTCTGGATAAAAAATAAAGGTTCTTATTTTAAAAACAAAAAGCCTTTTGGGAAACCGAAAGGCTTTTTGTTTTTAATATAATCCCAACTCACCAGAATTTATCACAAAAAAAGCCTCTCATTTCTGAGAAGCTTTATTTTTGGGTGGAAGACCGGGCTCGAACCGGCGACCCTTGGTACCACAAACCAATGCTCTAACCAACTGAGCTACAACCACCATGTAGCGTGCATTATAAATGCGAGTGCAAATGTAATTGATTTCAATCTTTTCTACAAAGACTTTTTTTAATATTTTATAAATGAATTAGAAATAATTTAAAACCTTTAGTTAACTATTTAATATTAAACAAACTATCGACGGCAATATAGCGCTCAACAGAAAACCCTTCGGCGTACTCTACTCCTACCATTCTTCCTAAATCTCTGGCTCTATAAATAACACTATCAGTAAAATTTTTGCTTGAAATTGGTGTTTCTGGTTCTTCACTGTTTTTATCGTAAAACTGCGTTTTATAAGCTAAAACCGATTTCATCTTTAACTCCATGAAATCTGAAACATCTACAACGAAATCTGGTTCCAGATTTTTCCATTGCATATAATGATATACATGCTTTGGACGCCATGGGTCTTGCCAAATATCTGTATTCACATCCTTAGTATCTATTTTTAGCAGTCCGCTTAAAAAACAGGCATCACTAACTAATTTACTTCCTTTTCCATGATCGATGTGTCGATCGTCTATGGCATTACAAATTACAATTTCTGGTCGGTATTTACGAATCATTTTAATAAGCTCTAATTGATGAAATTTATCATTTATAAAGAACCCATCGGCAAACTCCATATTATCTCTAACGGCAACTCCTAATATATTTGCCGCCACTTCAGATTCAATATCTCTAGTTTCTGCAGTTCCTCGCGTTCCTAACTCACCTCTCGTTAAATCAATTATACCTACTTTTTTGCCATTAAAAACCTCTTTGGCCAACGTAGCGCCACAACCTAACTCAACATCGTCCGGATGCGCTCCAAATGCTAAAATATCTAACTTCATATATTAAATCTTTTCGTTTAAAATGTTTAATTGTTAAATCAATCTTTCATTTTATAAAAACTTGACATTACTCTCACGTTTTCGTAAACTAATTTATTACTAAAAAACACAAATAAGTTAACTATTTGTAAAAATACAACATTCAGTTAATTCATGACAATCGTCATAATAAATGGCAGTAGTACGATGTAATTTTATATTATAAATATGTTAGATGCCTTTTTATCTAGCACTTAAGAAGATTGTTTATCATCAAACCAATTAACAAGTTTTGAAACTGCCGTTCGCTATTAAATTAATCATACAAATGTATTATTATTTGCAAATATACATAATGGTTTTACTGAAAAACAGGAAAATACTTTCGTAAACAAATCATTCTCACTTATGTTACATAAAGTGTTGACGAAAGCGATATAAGTAATAAAAATATTTTAGCATATAGTTAGTTTTACGGACAAATGTGATAAACGCGCGAAGCTAATAGTGGTAAATAAAAGAATATACTAATAAATAATTAAAACTTTTAAAATGAAAAATATTAAAGTTATTCAGGAATTGCACGATTTAGGAATTACAGGTTATCATGAAGTGGTTTATAATCCTTCTTATCAAGAATTATTTGAAGCTGAAATTTCTCATGCAAGGAAGGGTTATGAAAAAGGAGCACAAACCTCAACAGGAGCTGTTGCTGTTAAAACAGGTGTTTTTACAGGACGCTCTCCTAAGGATAGATACATTGTAAAAGATAATATTACTAAAGATACCATAGATTGGAATAATGTAAATATACCTACTACAAAAGAAATCTATTCAGATTTAAAAGATTTGGTTTTAAAACAACTTTCCACTTCTAAAAAAATATATGTAGTTGATGCTTTTTGCGGTACAAATCAAGATACAAGGTTAAAAGTTCGTTTTGTAATGGAAGTGGCTTGGCAAGCACACTTTGTTACAAATATGTTTATTAGACCTTCTGTTTACGAGTTAGAAAACTTTGGCGAACCAGATTTTATAGTAATGAATGGTTCTAAAACTGTAAATCCTGACTGGAAAGAACAAGGTTTAAATTCTGAAAATTTTGTAGTATTTAACTTAACAGAAAAAGTTCAAATTATTGGTGGTACTTGGTACGGTGGTGAAATGAAAAAAGGAATGTTTGCGATGATGAACTACTACTTACCATTAAGAGGAATGGCTGCTATGCACTGCTCCGCTAACGTTGGTGAAAAAGGTGATGTTGCGGTATTCTTTGGTTTATCAGGAACTGGTAAAACGACACTTTCTGCAGACCCTAAACGTTATTTAATTGGTGACGATGAGCACGGTTGGGATGATAATGGTGTATTCAATTTTGAAGGCGGTTGTTACGCAAAAGTTATTGACTTAAGTGAAGACAATGAACCAGATATTTGGAGAGCCATTAAAAGAGATGCATTATTAGAAAACGTAGTTGTTGATGAATATGGTGATGTTGATTATTATGATCATTCAATTACACAAAACTCAAGAGTTTCGTACCCTATTTATAATATTAATAAAATTGTATTGCCATCAAAAGCTGGTCACGCAAGTAAAATTATTTACTTATCAGCTGATGCTTTTGGCGTATTGCCTCCAGTTTCAATTTTAGATGACGCACAAGCTCAATACCATTTCTTATGTGGGTTTACATCTAAATTAGCTGGTACTGAAAGAGGTATTACAGAACCTCAACCATCATTCTCTCCGGCATTTGGTGAGGCATTTTTAACTTTAAAACCAACCATGTATTCTTCTACATTAGTTGCTAAAATGAAAGAACACAACGCCAAAGCATATTTAGTTAACACCGGCTGGAACGGTACAGGAAAAAGAATATCATTAAAAGATACACGTGCTATTATTGATGCCATTTTAGATGGTTCCATTGATAAAGCCGAAACTGTTGCTATTCCTTTCTTAAACTTAACAGCTCCAAAAGCGTTACCTAAGGTAAGTAATATTTTAGATCCTAGAAACACTTATAAAGATGTTGCTGAATGGGAAGTGAAAGCTAAAAAATTAGCTGCTTTATATATTAAAAACTTTGAGAAATATTGTGATACTGAAGAAGGAAAAGCTTTAGTTCCTGCCGGACCACAACTATAAAATAAGAGTTTTTAAATTAATTTAAAAAGAAGCCGTCTCATTTCTAGAGGCGGCTCCTTTATATTACATCTATTAATAAATTATATTATCTCACCTAACCCATTTTCAAAGTCGAAAAAATAAGATCATTTAAAACGAAAGCAGGCTTTACAACGTATTAGATTTTAATTTATCTAAATAGAGCAATATTTAATTCGGCTATGTACACATTAAATTTAATGTTACTACTCCATACTAATTCCAAGTTAACTTGCTTATTAAAACTGACTTGAAAAGGAAATCATAAATTATATTCTTACTATTTTTATAAGTGTTTGACTACCCACTGGCTTTGTTTGTCGAAATTAATTGTCATTTATTAAGTTTTAAGTTTTTTTAGCTATAATTAATATTAGTAGAGCTATTAACTTAAAACTTATGAGACTCAATATTAGGTCTGCAGCGCTATTCGCTGATTAAAATAAACTAATTCTAAACCCGTGAATATGTCTAATTTAAATAGGGGAATCATTTATTTTTTGGTATTAAGTTTTAATTTTGGATGCGCATCTTTTCCAAAAAAAAGAGAAACTTCAAGCCTTATTAAACTAACCAACATTCAACAATTAAATGGAAAATATTCGTTAAGAGAAATTTACTCAGGCCCAACCAAAGACACTGCCTCTGCTTGGAATTTTTCAGAATCTGATTTGGGGCATTACCCAACGTTTTTTGATGAACTAAATAACGGTATGTTTGTAAAACAATTAAAAACAGATGCGTCAAATTCATATACTTTTACGTTAAATATTTTGAATTCAAAACGAATAGAAATCAACTATTTTAAAGATGATTGCATCATAAATCAAAACACAATAAGATACAAATTTAAAGACGACGGTTATTTCTATTTAAAAAATAGGAATTTCAAAATAAAAGGGATTCCATATGTGTTAGGAGGTTTCTTCTATAAAAGAAACCGCATAACCTTAAATAAAGACAATAATTTGCTTTTTGAAACATCAGAATTTATGAGTGTAGGAATGTTTTTGCTCAGAGTTGCCCCATTTTCTAAAATGAAATATGAAAAAATATATCAACGTTTAGAATAATTTTTTTGTTTGATTTTATATATACGTCGTTCAACGAAATTTAATTGTACCCTAATTTTCTTTGTCTGTTTATTTTGATCAAAAAGCTAGAATTTATTTATTAAAAAATAGTAATTTAATGGCAGATACAATAGAAACCGAATATGGAACTTTCATTTTTTATCCATATTCGAGAAGTTCAGAATATTATGGTGCAGAATTTAAATAATTCACTTACTTAAAATCTAAAAAATATGAAAGCTAATTTACTTTTTATATTGATTATTTTGTTCATGTCTTGCGCGTCTACAAATGGTGAAATTGAAATCAAAATTCTGGAATATGATAAAAGCATAAACACATTAGTTCCTAATGTGACATTACATAAAGATAAAGACGTTGAAATATTTAGAAGTGGTTCATCTTTTGACAAAAATCATGTAGCCCATTCATGTATCATTTATAGAATTGATAAAGGAGTATTAAGAGGTTATCAAATTTTTACGATAACATTGAACACATATAATAGAGCAAAGTATCTATGGGTAAATGATTCTACTGTTACCTTTCGTTTAAATAACAAATTTCACATTTCTGAAAAATATACTATGATGGGATATGGTGGGACAACCTATTTGAGTTGTGACAAGTGATTTTTTAGTTTAAATAATATTTCAGTATTTAGAATAGTATTTTTAACAAATATAGTTTCTCAAAAAAAATATATTTTTTTGAAATCAATTAATTACTTTAATTAATTTACTAATTTTTTAATAAATTAAAATTTTATTAATATTAAATCACACTACAATTAAAAATAATATATAAAT
>Ga0102812_10001680_pt1 | contig 15274 bp, 8 predicted proteins | sample ColrivemetaGS713_FD_79334 | JGI IMG/M metagenome (GOLD analysis project Ga0102812, IMG submission 79334) | Estuarine microbial communities from the Columbia River estuary - Flood tide ETM metaG S.713 | ecosystem: Environmental > Aquatic > Marine > Intertidal zone > Estuary | place: USA: Columbia... | reverse complement strand
ATCCAAGTGGCCCGCCGGAACCAGGCTCTTCTCCTAACCGTGCTCGTTTGACCGTCTCTTTTGTGCCGGCTCGTGAGCGTGGGGATGTTTCTACCTTCAAGATCATGGAAGAAATTCGGGAAGCCACTGGAGGGATTGCCGGGGTAGCCGTTTCCGTAGATAAAAACGCCGATGGCCCGCCTACAGGTAAGCCGATCAACCTGGAATTACAGGGCGAAGATATCGACCAGCTGGCGATGCTTACCGAAGAAGTCATTACTTATATCAACGCTCAGGAAATTCCGGGGATTGAAAAACTACAGGCCGATGTGAAGATTGGTAAACCGGAGTTGATCATCACCGTTGACCGGGAGGCTGCTCGCCGTTTTGGCATTTCTACCTATAATGTAGCTTCAACCATCCGTACTGCTTTGTTTGGTAAGGAGGTGAGCAAATACAAGCAGGGAGAAGACGATTATCCGATCTTTGTGCGCCTCAGCGAAGAGTCAAGGTCCAGTATTGATGATTTGATGAATCAAAAGATCACCTTCCGTAATCCAGGCAATGGCCGGATTGTGCAAGTCCCTATCTCGGCCGTTGCGGAGATGGAATACTCCAGTACCTATTCTTCGATTAAGCGGAAAGATTTGGATCGGGTAGTGACCATTTTCTCTAATGTCCGCGATGGGTACAATGCCAACGAAATTGTAGGGCAGATTGATGAAGCACTGCAACAGTTTGATATGCCCACCGGGTTTACTTACGAGTTCACCGGTGAGCAGCAACAACAAGCAGAGGATACGGAGTTTTTGAGTGGTGCCTTCCTGGCTGCCCTGTTCTTTATCTTCATTATTCTGGTCGCGCAATTCAATAGCATCACTGCACCTTTTATCATTATTCTGTCGGTGTTATTTAGTACGATCGGCGTGTTTTTGGGATACGCGATTTTCCTGCAGGATATTTCCATTGTCTTCACTGGCGTAGGGATTATTTCACTGGCGGGAGTCGTTGTAAATAACGCTATTGTATTGATTGACTACATCAACCTTTTAGTGGAACAAAAAATAGGAGCCCGTGGGGTAAGTAGTATCTATGAACTAGAGGAAGAGGATGTTCGTAACAGTATTATTAAAGCTGGAGCGACCCGTTTGCGACCCGTATTGTTAACGGCCATCACCACCGTACTGGGACTGGTGCCTTTAGCGATAGGTTTCAATTTTGACTTTTTCTCCTTAATAACTGATTGGGATCCGCAAATTTTCATTGGTGGTGATAATCAAGCATTCTGGGGACCAATGGCCTGGACGGTCATCTACGGCTTAAGTTTTGCAACGTTCCTTACCCTGGTAGTTATCCCCGTGATGTTTTGGATGATTTACCGCTTCCAGCTTTGGATTAAAGGGATCTTTGGTGAAAAAAGATCAGAAAAGATGACGTCAACAGAGTGAGAGGATTTGTGACATCTTTTTTTTAATCACTTTTTGTCCAGCATTTTTACTTTTTTTCAGTACTTCTTTTGTTTGGTTCGTAAACCATTTTTTTACCAAAAAACAGGAATAAACCTAGGAAGTATAAGAAAAAAAATATATGTTTGTGTTGCAATCAGCTTGTTTTGTTGTTTGCCGCAAATACCGAAATAATCCTCTTTAAAAGAGAGAATATAAAGATGTAATTTTTTTCATGTGATATGATTTTCCGCTGGAAACTAACGTTTCCAGCTTTTTTTTGCCCATTAGTTTCGTTAACCATGTCACATTTATTTAAAAAAATGTAATCACTTAGCGGTGATATCGAGCTTTATTTGTGCTATAAGAAAGATAAAAACGGTACTAGGCCGTCAAAATACAATTGGGTGAGTGTTTGTTCATAGTTAGAATCCCCCCCTGGTGGGGGATTTTTTTTTACCCTCTTAAGAATTTGTGTTGTTCATAGTGTTTGTTTCGAACCCCATCCTTATGATGGGGTTTTTTTATGCTTCTAAACTAGATACCTTTAAACGTGTTTTAAAAATAGAAAGCTAAAATATTAGACCATGCTATTAGACTTAGGTGACCTACGGGAAGATTATAATAAGGATGAACTTTCTCTCGAAGATACTTCTCCCAGCCCTTTTGACCAGTTTAAACACTGGTTTAGCTCAGCTGAAAAATCGGAAGTCCGAGAACCGAATGCCATGACGCTGGCGACTATTGCACCCAATGGCCGCCCCAAGGCAAGGATCGTACTTCTCAAAGGAGTAGAAGAGGGAGGCTTGGTGTTTTATACCAATTATGATAGTCAGAAAGGACAAGATTTATCCAGCCATCCCTACGCCAGCCTTGTCTTTTTTTGGGATGCCCAACAACGCCAGGTACGCGTGGAAGGAAGAGTAGAAAAAGTAAGCACCGCCACCTCTCAGGAATACTTCCAATCACGGCCAAAGGGGTCACAAATCGGAGCGACAGCTTCCCCGCAAAGCGAGGTTATCCCGAACCGCGAAATCCTGGCAGAAAAGGTACACGCACTCGAAGAAAAGTACGCAACAGAGGAGCAATTACCACTTCCTGGCAATTGGGGGGGATTCCGATTGGTTCCCGATTGCTTCGAGTTTTGGCAGGGGAGAAGTAGCCGCTTGCACGATCGTATCCGCTACCGCTTGGTAGAAGGAGAGTGGCTGCGCGAGCGGCTGGCGCCGTAGGCAATGCTGTGCTGGAACCACTAAGGGCACTCAAGGGGTGGTTTTTTTGAACCATATAGGGCATATAAGAAATGTGAGGAAGAACGGGCCCGCACAAAGCGGAATTTTGCGTACGCACCGACGTAGGCGAAGTCAACGCCGAACGTTTTTGTTTTGAAACAGAAAGAGCGCAGGCCTTTAGGCCGGAGCGTGGCCCCCGGATCCCGACCTTCTGTCAGGGGCAGGACGAAGGATGGTCGCCGCTCCGGCGTGCTCCGTAGCGTCGGGTTTCAAACCCAACGCTACGGAGCACGGAGCGGAGCGGCGGACAGCCTGGTGCCGCTCCCGTCCCGACTAGAAAAGTCGGGACGGGAGATGGCACGGCCCCAGATAGCTTTAGATAGAAACATACGGCTTGGTAGGAGAGGAGTAACCTAAATTGGACCTTTTTTAGCATTCCTCTTGCGGGGTAATATAAAAGCCTTTATTTTGTGAGTAATTACTCACTTGCGAATTTAAATAAGACTTCATGCAGATTGATAAGAATAAGCCTGTGCTGGTTACAGGAGCGACGGGCTACGTAGCGGGTTGGTTAGTAAAGCAATTATTGGAAGAAGGGATCACGGTACACGCTGCGGTGAGGGATCCCGGTAAAAAGGAAAAAGTAGCGCACCTGGATGAAATGGCGGCCAAATCTGCGGGTAGTATAAAATACTTTAAAGCAGATTTGCTAACGGAGGGCGCCTACGAAGCGGCCATGGCTGGTTGCGAGTTGGTTTACCACACGGCTTCGCCCTTTATTCTCAAGTACGATGATCCGCAAAAGGACCTGGTAGATCCGGCGGTTAAAGGCACGAAAAACGTGCTTGCTTCAGCCAATAAGGTAACATCCGTAAAACGGGTCGTTGTAACGAGCAGCTGTGCTTCCATTTATGGTGATAATATTGATCTTCAAAAAACCAAGAATGGCGTGTTTACCGAAGAGGATTGGAACACCACTTCGAGCCTTACCCATCAGTCGTACTCCTATTCAAAAGTAATGGCCGAGAAGGCGGCTTGGGAAATGGCTAATGCCCAAAACCGCTGGGATTTGGTAGTGGTCAACCCTTCTTTGGTCATTGGGCCCGGTACGAATGCTGATGCCACATCGGCAAGTTTTGATATCGCCCGACAAATGGGGGATGGGACGATGAAGATGGGGGCACCCGGTTTCAATATTGGTGCGGTAGACGTAAGGGATGTGGCGGAAGTACATTACCGGGCGGGGTATAATCCCAATGCTAAGGGGCGTTACATTACTTCGTCTGAGAATACCAACTTCCTGGAGTTGGCCAGTTACCTAAAGGAAGCGTTTCCTGATTATCCTCTGCCATCGCGAAAGCTTCCCAAATGGTTGATTTGGCTGACGGCTCCAGCCGCGGGTATGACCAGGAAATCTGTCAGCAAGAATATCGATCATCCCTGGCGAGCTGATCACTCCAAGGCGGAGCAAGAGCTTGGCATAACGTTTCGTCCACTAGCTCCTGGGATGCGCGAGATGTTTCAGCAATTGATTGATTCGGGACAGATTTAGAAGGCAAGGTAAGCCCCCACAACGATACTAAACCGGCTGGCTTCGGGATTGTCCAGGTAAGTGAGTCGCCATAATGCGTCGACGCGGATCACTTTGAAGATGTTCTCGATGCCTACCCCGGCTTCCATAAAAGGCCTTGCTGAAGGAGAGCGAAAGCCCGTGTACAGGGCTGCTCCGCTTTGGGGCTGGAAAGCATTAAGGCGATTGGCCATCTGGTTGTTTTCGGACATACTGCCGATGACGGCTTTGAAGCTGGCTACTTCCCTGAGTTTTAGTTTGCGCAGCAGGGGGATGTGGTTGAAGAAGAATCCTTCAAAATGATGCTCCAGAAAAACACTGGCGTAGGTGTCGCTCACAAACTCGTAGTTGTTCATGGTATTGAAGACCGAGCGCGACATGAATACGGCTTCGTTGCCAGGGTGTACTTCTTGTAACAAGAAGGGGAGGGTGCCGAAGGTTTTTCCGGCGTTGATCCGGTAAGAAAACCAGCCGATGGGGCTAATATTAAACCAGTGTCGCAACCTAAATGAGAATTTATGGTAGTTGAACTGGCTCCCCAGGAAATCTTGCAAGCCAAGGGTGTACTGGGCCTCCATAATGGGTTTTGGAGTTCCGAAACTGACTCGGTTGAATCTTTCCCCGAGGAAGGTTTCTCCCGGCGCGTAGCGCAGTTTGACAATCACTTCCGTGGTGTTGAGGGTGGTGTCAATGGCTTCACCGCCAGGCTTGATGAAAGCATAATTAAAGCCTCCTTCCTGGTTGTTTCCGTAAGGGTCCATTTGGCGATTCAGGACGGTAATCCGATTGGAGATACCATTGTCCCAGTACCTTTCGTAGTAGACTTTGGTTTCCGTTACGTCGATCAATTTGAGGTAGACATCCCGACGGAAGGAGTAGGAAAACAAATTGCCCTCCTGGAAATCTTCACTGTTTTCACTGCTCAGGCTGATGTCCCTGCGGTGTGCGGCCCCAATGATCGTCCAGGGGTATTGACGGATAAGCCACTTGCCTTCCAGGTTGTATTTCCATCGTTCATCAAGAAAGCCGTAGGCCACATAACCGTTCAGGCGCACATTTTCGTTCAGGTCATCATCACTTTTCAGGCCCAGCCTGAGGCGGGTGCCTTCAATGGGGTTGCTGCTATAAACCGAATAATAAGGCCCTACCTGGAACTTGCCCAAGTCGAAATAGCCCCCAAAGATGGTTCCAAAAATATCACCGTAGGTTTTAAAAGCAGGTACATTTTGGATGCTGTCGACCAGTTCGTAAATGGTAGATTCAGTCTCTGAAAGCGGCTCGTGGCGGACACTTTGCCAAAAGTCTTCGTCGCTGTTCAGTGGGGGAGGAGGGTTCGATCCTCTCTTTCTTTCCGGAAAATCATTTTGAACGAGGGCAGGATTGAGTCGATAATCGCGGAAGGATTCCGTCCGTCGGGCGATCATGCCGGGCGATTTTTCGGTGAGCGTAAAATCGACGATCATTTTTTGTTTTACGGGCAACCATAAATGCTCCGTGAGCTCATATTCCTGGTAGATAATGATCCTTTTGACCAAGTTGATATTGACCTCCGGGCTCATCCTCATATTGAGGCGTTGGATGGCAAAGGTGCTGTCTGCTACCCAGAAGTCACCGTAGAAGGTGTTTTCCTGTTTGCGGCGCGGCTTAAATTTAAGCTTGTAGCTCCACTGCCCATTTACCATCGCACTGTCCAGAATGTAATACTCGTAAAAGCCTAGTCCTGCATCTGAAAAAGGACTGATAAACCGCTTCTCAATGATATCAATATAGTTGTTGTAAACATTGAACGGAGTGTGTACTTTTTTTACAAATTCGATAAAAGACTGATTATCAGTGCCCGATGCGCGTTGAGCTTTGATGACTTCAGCGGACCTGCCCACTTCTTCTGAGTAGTAAACATCGCTCAGTGCTTCATTGATATAAATAGGCAAGAAAGGCTTTTCATCAGAGGTACTGTCAATGTTTTCAAAGACAAAATCAAAGGGATCCATCAGTCGGTTATTTCGAATCCGATCGGGGATTTTTTCAAAATCAAGTTCTACCTTGGTGTAGTTTTCGTATTGATAGGCGGGTTGTTGCTCCAGATTATTGAGGGGCTTATTGCGAATAATGCCTTTCACGATGGCATTAGCGGGGTTTTCCCCCGCAATCACGACGATTTCGTCAAGGGTCGTATTGGAACTCTCCAAGGTAAAGTTGATGGTCTGTTGGAGTTCGCTAGTGGTTGTTTTTGTGATGGTATTGTAGCCAATGGCCGAGGCGGTAAGACTAGCTTGGAGCTCTGGTACGCGCAGTTCGTAATAGCCATCTACATCGGTGGAAACGCCCATGGTCGTCCCTTCGTAATACACGTTGCAAAAAGGAATCCCTTCCTTGGTATCGACATCAATGACGCGACCGGTGAAGAGATATTGCGCAGATAAGGGATTCAGTATACTGAATAACAACCACAATGCACCAACAGCAGCAAACCTGCTGAGCCGAGCATTAAGGAGTGGAAGTTGAATATTAATAGTTTTCACGTTTTTCAAGCAGTTTTGGGGAGCGTAAGGGCTTGATTATGGTTTAGGAGGAAGTTAGCGGTAGGCAATTTAGTGGATTGCAGTGATTAATGCGGTGGTAGCGGGGTTTTTATATAATTTTTAACCAATGTCTCAAGTTGATGATGTGTAACGTTGGCTTTATCCCCTACACAAAGAACATTTTTTAGAGATATAAGGTTGGTTGGGGCCATGCCTTGCGGGCTATCCACTTTTCCGCTCCTTGCTCCGTAGCGTCGGGTTTCAAACCCGACGCTACGGAGCAAGGAGCGGAGAAGCTTCTATACCTCGTCTTTACCTGCGTACCCGGCAAGCTCGGCTTGGCAGGCAGGCGCACTCCGGCCACCGCCCTCTCTCGATGGGAGGTCGGGATTCGGTTCGGGTTTGAACTGTACGTAATATACAAAAACTCATCACTAAGTGGTATCCTTCCCGCCTCAGCTTTTCCTGATTCGTTTTTCCATCCACGCAATAATATCCAGGTACTTGAGGAACATCTGTTCTCGAGGCTGAGCAGCTTTTTCCCGAAAAGTAAGCAGCTTCTGTTGCAGAAAAGATTGACTGTCTTCCGGGTAAAGCTGCAACAAGGCTCGTAACATTTTGTGAGTGCTTAGCTGCAGGCTAGTCGCCTGTTGGGTTTTTACTACGCTGCGGCCAAAAGAGATCAGGCGGTAGCTCATCCGATCCAGGGCAGAGGTTTCGTAAAGGCAGAGAAGCTCGAGTAAGCGAGCATTGATGTCCATATCTTTGCGCAGTAGCTTATCTCCCTGATAGAGGATAGGGTGGAGGCGTTCGAGCGCCAGTTCATATTTGCCGTGGGCAAAGGCTGCTGCTGCGAATTTATAGTGAAAAAGCAGGATGCGGTGATCGTCCATCAAATCACGGTGTTCCCCCAATTGGGCATAGACCTGTTCGCTGAATAAATGGGCTTGCTCAAAATTCTTGTTGAGAAAAAAGTAATTGAGCTTACTCAGGTTTTGGTAAACAAACCTTACGTGTTGGCTATTGGGGTTCAGCTGTTCCTCGACTTCCTCTACGTATTGATTGAGCTGCTGCAGGTACTTATGGTATTGTCCGGCATCATCGGTCAGGTAAAGTAAGGCCAGCAAATAATAAAGACTACGCAGGTACAAATCAGGATCTTTGTACTTCATCGGCTGGTGAACCTCAAAGAGCATCACCCATTCGAGGGCATGGCTAAGGGCACCAGCAAAGTCGAGTTGAATATAGCGGTACCATAAATAAGACTGGTAGCGGTGTGTTTTTTCAAAAAAAGTATCCGCAAAACGGTTGTGATGATGGTCGGGCTGCATCTTTCGCCAGGCCTGATTTAGATCTGCCACCTGCTCAGCGGTATAAGCAAACCCATGGACAATATAATGGCCGTGAATTTGAATGTACAGGTTGACCATTTCACTGGCCGTCTGGGTTACCCGGCTGCGGAGCGTTGATTCCTCCAGCAGGCGTTCCATTTTTTTCTCTACTTGTCGGGAACGGGTAATGTGCCGGGATTCGATCAGTTTTTGGAATTCAATGATTTCCAGATGGAGGATATCCTGGTGATGCTCGTTGGCAATGTCCTTATTGCGCTCAAGGAGCCGCAGGCTTTCCATGTAGAGCCCTTTGCTGTAGAGGATCCTGGCAAAGTCGAGTTGTTCCCTGATTTCAATATCAATAAGCTTATTGATGTAGGTGAGCCGTAAACTGGTCAGCAATTGCTTAAGCAGGTGCCTTTTGAGATTTGAGAGCTTGCTTTTCGTTGTTTTGCCGGGGAGTTTTTTGAGTAATTGCTCATGATCATAGACTTCCTGCTTGTCTAACAAGTCAAAAAGAACAAGGAATTTTCGTTCCTGATCGCCCATCGTACGGTTGGCATAGAGCCGAAAATGGCGCTTCTCCGGTTTACTCAAAGATTTTATCAACCTGAACAGCGGGTCTTTATTGCTGGTAGACATGCCAGATTTTTTCTTTTTATAGGTTGATAATCAAGTTCTTATGGTGGTGAGTAGCGTGGTGGAGGTAACAACGTAAGGATAACAATGGTTAGGGAAAACTTATGCCACACCCTAGATTTGCCACTGCAATGAGGAAATAAGAAAAGGGTCATTGCTTCCTTTCTTGTTTCCTAATGACTAGAGCTCTGGTCAGGAATCGAAACAATACTTATTGACCACAAATCTAACAAACTGATGAAGAAAATCGAAGCTATTGTTCGTTTATCCCGCTTCGAACGTATTCGGGATGCGCTGGCAGAAATTGGTGTCAACTTTTTTACCCTTACCGAAGTGAAAGGTTTTGGTTTGCAAAAAGGAGAACAACTCATGTACCGCGGCAGTGTTTACGATTCAGATTACATCGCCCGCTTACGTATCGATATATTCTGTAATACCGATAAAGTGGATGAAATCATTAACGCCATTGTATCGTCTGGCCGTACTGGTGAAGTCGGTGATGGAAAGATCATTGTTATTGATTTAGAGCACGTTGTGCGTATCCGTACTTTTGAAATTGGCGCCGAAGCCATCTAGTTTTCTTGCTGATCCAGCAGGATCGCCCTACCCACCAACCAGATTTTTATTCAACCAATTACGAAAACCAACGCGATAAGAGTACTGCTTTTAAGATCAGGTACTTGGTATCGTGCTAGTTAAACAATCTTATAATCTAGGGCAATCATGGAACAAGGATTATTTACTGCAAATAACGTTTGGATGCTGGTCGCAACTTGTCTGGTATTCATCATGCACCTCGGCTTTATGACTTTGGAAGCCGGTTTTGTGCAAAAAAAGAACGTCGTCAATATTATTTTCAAGAATGCAATGATTCTTGCAATTGGCTTGTTGACTTACTGTATTGTGGGCTTCAACCTTATGTACCCCGGCGAGGCTTTTGCCGGTGGTTTCTTTGGTTTTAGCGGCTTTGGGCTGTCGATGCCAGAAGGTGACGCCGGAGCTATTGATTACGCCAGTGGCGGTTATACTTATTGGACCGACTTTATCTTCCAGGGGATGTTTGCGGCTACCGCTGCTACCATTGTTTCGGGAGCGGTCGCTGAGCGAATCAAGCTCAATTCCTTTCTTATTTTCTCCGTGGTTTTGGTTGCTCTTGCTTATCCTATTACGGGGATGTGGAAGTGGGGTGGAGGCTGGCTCAATACGGCTGGTTTCTACGATTTTGCGGGCTCTACGCTGGTACACGCCATGGGAGGAGCTGCTGCATTAGCTGCTGTTTTGGTACTCGGGCCACGCCGAGGAAAGTATTTCCCTAACGGAAAGATCAAACCTATCCCTGGTCACAGTATGCCTCTTGCGGCAATGGGGGTATTTCTACTCTGGTTCGGCTGGTTTGGCTTCAATGGCGGTTCTGTTTTGAGTGCTGATCCCGTAGCCGTATCGCTGGTTTTTGTGACCACCTCGCTTGCTGCTTCAGCGGGTGCAATTGGCGCATTTGTTGTTTCCTACGCCATGTTCAAAACCCATGATCTTTCTATGGTGCTGAATGGCATTTTAGGAGGATTGGTTGGTATTACTGCCGGAGCGGATCAAATGGGCCCCATGTCGGCTATTTTGATTGGCTTGATTGCAGGTTTTATCATTCCGCTGTCGGTTGTTTTCTTTGATCGTATTAAGATCGATGACCCAGTAGGAGCCACCTCTGTTCACTTGGTTTGTGGTATTTGGGGCACTCTGGCCGTTGGTATCTTTGGCAGCATGGCTGGCTTAAAGCAGCTTTGGATTCAGGTTTACGGCGTACTGGCGGTGGTTGCTTTTACCTTCGTTTTTGCTTACGGATTGATGTATCTTCTGAAGGTTACCATTGGCATTCGCGTAAGTGAAGAGGAAGAAGTAAAAGGCCTCGATGTAGAGGAGCACGAAATGCACGCTTATGCAGAATCGGTAGAAGATTCTTCGTTTCAAATGAGTGTTAAGTAAACCCTTTTTTGTGTACTTTTTTGACTGGCATAATCACAAAAAATGTCAGCGTATCTATAAAACAACGAGTCCCCGCGGTGCGGCAACACCAACGGGGACTGTAGATAACGGTAAACCGCTAACTAACTCAGCTGTAAAAATACAGTTTCAGGCTGTTTTGTTCAAGTATTGCGAAAAATACTTGCATAAGCACAGTGTGGTTTACCGTTGGCAAGATTGATTTCTAATTCTTTTTTGATCAACCTGTAGGGAAACCTACCCAACAACACACTGTTATGCAAAAGCTTATACAAATTTTCAGCCTCGCTGTATATTTATTTCTATCATTCGGAGCAAAGGCTCAGAATGTGACTGCGGGTCCTGTTGTTGTGCCTGTTGTCCTTGAACAAGATCCTCCCGTGGAGGACGAGGAAGAAGAGGAAGAAGATGCAAAATTCGTTTTATCTGGTTCTGCAGATGCTTACTTTAGAGCAAGTACAGGCGACCAGGCCCCCGTTTCTTCTTTTGCAAATCTGCCAGGCTTTAGCTTGGGCATGTTTAACCTGATTGGTACCCACGAAGGTAAGAAAGCCGGCTTTGTTGGCGATTTAGTCTTTGGTCCAAGAGGTGGCGATGCCGTATTCGCTTCTGGCGTACCAACGGCATCGGGGGACTTTGCGGCGAATGCTTCTACCTTTGTGAATCAGCTTTACGTATACTGGAACGCAAGTGAAAATGTGACTTTGACATTTGGTAATTTTAATACCTTTTTAGGGTACGAAGTGATTTCTCCTGTGGGAAATTTCAACTACTCTACGTCTTACATGTTTTCCTACGGCCCCTTCTCGCATACGGGGATTAAAGCTGATTTTGGTCTTGGAGAAGATCTTAGTTTGATGTTGGGAGTTTTTAATCCTACAGATCTTACTGAGGCTAACTACTTGGGGTCATACAGCGTGGGAGCACAGTTGGGCTACAAAGGGGTATACCTCAATCTTCTTTATGGAGATCAGGATGGTGACTTTGAGGGCAGCGCAGGAGCACTTTTTCAGGCTGATATCACAGCAGGATTTGATTTGACAGAAGATTTTTATCTTGGGCTGAACGCTACGATGAATTCTTATGATGCCAGTGAAAGCGATCGTCCCGGGTTCTATGGTGTAGCTGGTTATCTCCAATATTCACTGAGTGATGCCCTCGCGCTTGGCTTGCGGGGGGAGTATTTTGGTGAAAACAATGGCGGTTACGGCATCATTGGGGCCTATGATATAGACGCTACCGCAAGTGTGATTGATTTAACTTTGTCAGCGAATATTACGCTTGGCAACTTGACAATCATTCCGGAGCTTCGCCTAGATTCTGCCTCTCAGGATGTTTTCCTTGATGGTGATGGAAAAGCCACATCATCATTGGCATCCTTTGTTTTGGCAGGGGTTTATGGTTTCTAAAATTGACTTTTATTTTTTCCTATTGCAGAACTTATTAAATATTTTCATCAAAGATGACAAAGTTCAAATTAGAGTACATTTGGTTGGATGGTTACAAACCAACCCAGACATTACGGAGCAAAACCAAGATCGTTAAGGATTTCAGCGGCAAGCTGGAAGACTGTCCAATGTGGTCATTCGATGGCAGCTCTACCGAGCAGGCACCCGGAAACTCTTCGGATTGCTTACTGAAGCCTGTTGCTATTTATCCCGATCCAGGACGCCGTGATGGCTACCTGGTCATGACGGAAGTACTGTCGGCTGACGGTAAGGCACACCCTAGTAACGGTCGTGCTACCATCGACGACCAGGACGATGATTTCTGGTTCGGTTTCGAACAAGAATACTTCCTTTGGGATCCCGCTACCAACAAACCACTAGGCTTCCCCGCTGAAGGGTATCCTGCCCCTCAAGGACCTTATTACTGTGGTGTAGGAGCTACACGGGCTTACGGCCGTGAGATCGTCGAGGAACACATGGACCTTTGTATTGACGCTGGTCTGAATATCGAAGGCATCAACGCAGAAGTCGCTACAGGACAGTGGGAATTCCAAATGTTCGCCAAAGGCGCACAGGAGGCTGGCGACCAAATTTGGGTAGGTCGTTACCTTTTGGAGCGTACCGCTGAAAAGTATGGTGTAGTTGTAAATTGGCACTGTAAGCCGGTCAAAGGTGACTGGAACGGTTCTGGTATGCACGCCAACTTCTCGAATACTACCTTGCGTACTTGTGGTTCAGAGGAGACTTACAAGAAAATCCTGGAAGCTTTCCGTCCCGTTACTGCCGAGCATATTGCTGTTTATGGTGCAGATAACCACCTGCGTCTGACGGGCTTGCACGAAACGCAGTCAATCGATCAGTACAGCTACGGTATTTCTGACCGTGGCGCTTCGATCCGTATCCCGCCAGTAACGGTGGAAAATGGTTGGAAAGGTTACGTCGAGGATCGTCGCCCTAACTCAGAGGCCGATCCTTACAGGGTAGCTGCTCGTATCATTAAAACGGTAAAATCGGCCCTTTAAGTTATTAAGGTTCGCTATAAATTGGCTCTAGTTCCTGCATAGGAATTGATTATATCACTCACTCCGACCTTGGTCGGGGTGAGATTTTGCCGATTTGTAATGAAATTATCAGTATCCCGAATCTGTTGTGAAACAGGTTCGGGATTTTTGTATACATTGGGTTTAGGCAGGTCGAAACCAGCGATTTCTCTAATTTATCTCTGCGACTTTGCATTATATTAGGGCAAAACTGTATCTTTATCACCAGCATTTGAGAACCCCCTCTGTTAGATTCCCTTTAGTAGATTGAAACTTAATAACACGACTGCTTTAGTGGTACCCTATGTGTATGCTTTTTGCAAGCATACGAAGGTTGCTTAAACCGTTATCCCATGACTAACAACACTACTCTTCTTCAAGAGTATCAGCGGCAGCTTACTGTGGCTGGTCGATTTTCTTTTTTACTGTTTTTTCTCTTCTTTTTTGCTGTTCAGCATGCCCAAGGTCAGGTTGTTTGCCCTACTATTGGTGTCGTGGAAGTTCCTCTGAATCCCTGTGAAGGTTTTCCTTTTAACCTTACCGCCACTGGTTTGGAAAACTTTGATGCTGCGGAAAATAATGAAACGAACTTCGAAGTTCGTTTTGTCTATTTGCCGGCTGGAGCAACGGAAGATCCCTACCTTGATGGCATTGAGCTCGGCCAGGTTATTCCTGATAATGGAACGGCTGAGTTACTGGAAGTAGGCGATCAATTAAGCGCAGGCAGCTATGATGTATACGCCTTGTTAAGCCCCGATCCTGCTGATAATACGTGCCGACCTCAGGCAATGGCGACGATCACCGTGATCCTTTGCGATGATCTTGGCGATTTTACGTTTATCGATTTCAACAACAACGGTATTTATGATGGTAGTGATACCCCGCTTCCGCAAGTATTAGCCCGTATTTATAACGCTGATACGGATGAGGAAAGCCTTACGATGGGACCGCTTACCTCCAATATAGACGGTAATTATTGGTATACTGCCGTACCTCCTGGTAACTATTTCTTTCTTTATGAGCCACCTGCGGGCTACATCGCCTCTGGTACCGTAGTCACTGGCAATAATGGTAATAAGATTGATCCTGCTGCTGGCAATGGTGCCACCAGCACTGCTGATTTTGCTTTTGCCGCAACGGCGTTCGACTATACCTTTGACGCCGGCTTTGTTGGGCCCGGAACCATTAGCGGAATCGTCTGGCCAGACGATGATTTTGGCCTTGATTTTGACGAAGCAGGTACGGATGGTGTGGCCTTTGAGTTGGAATGGTACGGCGTAGATGGACAATGGGACAATGCGGATGATGTAACGCTTTCTCGGACTTCTGTTGCGGGTGGGGTCTTCGCGTTTAATAACCTTCCTTACGGGGAATACCGCCTGAGTTTGACCAGCGTTGCAGGAACGGTACTTGCCGCTGGTTATGACATTCTCAGTCCCGCCGACAACCGCTATGAGTTTACGATTGATGGCGCGAATACAAGTTTCGTTAATAACAATTTTATCTACCAACCGCAGTGCCTCCCCAGCCCTGGGCGACTTTCCACCACCGATGAACTGGTAATGTGTGGAAACGCTACTTTAGGAATCTATGCAGACCAGGAAATTACGGTTCGCCTAAACGATTTTGTGGCGCCATTATCAATTGCTACGGATTACAATTACGTCATCCTGGTGGTCAATGAAAGCGACGAAATTGTCCAGGTTCATCCACTGGCCAATCCCGCTAACAATGCGACGGTAGTCGTAGATTTGGAAGGCTTGCCGATTGGTGATTATGGCATTCATAGTGTTCATTACCTGACGACAGACCTAGATTTAATAACGCCTTTTGATTTTAATATTGGTGCAAGTTTTAGTCCAATAATAAATGAGCTTACTCAGGTTGATGGGAATGTAAACCCAAGTGGCGGCCTGGTTTGTGGAGATGTAAGTTTGACAACCAATAATTTGGTAGCTAGCATGAATCCCCAACCTCCTGTTTATCTAGGATGTATAGGAGCTGTAAATATCAGTTTGAATCAACAATGTGGTGCCCGGGTTACGCCACAAATGGTGTTGGTAGGAGATT
>Ga0102812_10001671_pt1 | contig 15329 bp, 11 predicted proteins | sample ColrivemetaGS713_FD_79334 | JGI IMG/M metagenome (GOLD analysis project Ga0102812, IMG submission 79334) | Estuarine microbial communities from the Columbia River estuary - Flood tide ETM metaG S.713 | ecosystem: Environmental > Aquatic > Marine > Intertidal zone > Estuary | place: USA... | reverse complement strand
TGACCCTGAGGCATGGATAGTTTATATCAACACCAACGGCAACGGTGGGCCATATACGGTAAGCTGGAACGGGAATGTGGTGGTCAACAACACCATCAATAACATTCCAATCGGTGACCACACGGCGATTGTGACCAGTGCCAATGGCTGTATGTACAGTGTCAATTTCACCATTCGTCCGTACAACCAACCCTGGTGGGGACTGGTAGCAGGACCTAACTGTAACGATCCTCAATCGGGTGAAATCCGCATCCAAACGGAGCCAACGGATGAGACCCTGAGCTTCAGCCTTGATGGCGTTAACTTCAGTGAGACACCATTAATTGACGGCCTTGCGGAGGGAGAGTACACGCTGTACGTCAAATACGGCGATCGTTGTGTGGTGACCGAACCCATTACGGTTCCCGGTCCGGAAACCTTCAGTCTGGCCCTCCCCGAAGATCAAACCATCAAATGGGGAGAAAGCCTTGCCATAGAACCCACAACTGATGTGGGCCCCGGCGCCAGTTATCAATGGACGCCCGCTGGCAGCCTCGACTGTCCGGTCTGTGAAAAAGTCATCGCTCAACCCGATGAGACAACCCGCTACTTCCTCAAAGTCACCGACGAAAACGGCTGTACCGAGGTAGATGAGATGCTCGTGAAAGTTGATCGCAGAATCCCCTACTACATTCCCAATGCCTTTACCCCTAATAACGACGGCAATAACGACTTCTTCACCGTCTACGCCGCTACCGGTGTAGAGGAAGTACAGCAAATGGTCATCTTCGATCGCTGGGGCGGAGAGGTTTTCGTACGCACCAACTTCCCGCCCAACCGCGAGGAACTGGGTTGGGACGGTCGTTCGCGCAAGCAACAGGCTGCTCCTGGTGTTTACGTTTACTACCTTGAACTCCGACTCAGTACGGGTGAGGTAGTGATGGTGAAGGGGGATGTGGCTTTGATTAGATAAAAAACTGCACAAATATGGGAACCATATAAGTCATATAAGTTTTCTAAAAAAGAGACTTACATGTCTTATATGGTTCAAATTAACTTTGATGAGAAAAGATGTTTAGTATGCCTAAACCAACTTTTACTGTTTCTACCGATTCCTCCAAGCTGGATGTCGAAATGATTCATCAATACCTTAGTAAGGAGTCCTATTGGGCCAAAGGTAGAACGAGAGAAACGGTAGAAACTTCCATTAAAAATTCCCTTTGTTTTGGGATATACACCCAGGAGAAGCAAATAGGATTTACCAGGGTAGCAACAGATTACGCCATTTTTGCCTGGATCATGGATGTCTTTATCCTCCCCGAATACCGCGGATTAGGCGCAAGCAAGCAACTGATGCAGGCAGTCATCAGCCATGAGGCACTAGCCAACCTTCGCAGGTGGGGCTTGATGACCCACGATGCGCACACCTTGTATCAGCAGGTTGGCTTTCTACCGCTTAAAAACCAGGAATATTTCATGGAGTATTTGCCTGAAAAAAAGTAGTGTATTACAATTCCGAACGACTGGCTGAATAAAACTTTTTTTACTAAAACCTCTTCTACATGCAAGGCCCCAATCCTAGCACCACCTTCCCGTTGGCGAATTACGACCGCCTTTGTTTTTTGAAAAACATCATTAAAAACCCCAACATCATTGTGGGCGATTACACCTACTATGATGATTTTGAAGAGGTCCACAATTTTGAAAAAAATGTCAAATACCATTTTGACTTCGTAGGCGACCAACTCATCATCGGCAAATTTTGCATGATTGCTTCCGATGTCACCTTCATCATGAACGGTGCCAATCATCTTACGGACGCGGTATCCACCTACCCTTTCGCCATTTTCGGCCACGGCTGGGAAAGTGCCATGGAGGGCAAAACCTACCCTACCAAAGGGAATACAGTTATTGGCAATGATGTGTGGATTGGCCATCGGGCAACCATTATGCCGGGGGTTACCGTGGGAGATGGTGCCATCATTGCTACCAACGCGACCGTCACCAAAGATGTGCCAGCCTATGCGGTGGTGGGAGGTAATCCGGCTAAGGTGATCAAGATGCGGTTTCCTGATACGGAGATCGCCCGTCTGCTGGAGCTACAATGGTGGGATTGGCCGCTGGAGAAGATAACGGAAAATGTGGAGTGGTTGACGGGGAAGGAGGTTTGAAAAAAAAACCTACCTCCGACGATCCTCCGCCTTGAAGGCACCCCGATTGTGCAAAATCCATTGGGCCTCATCCAGCGGGGAAACGCCTTTGTAGGGACGGATTTTATCCTCGCTAGTTGTTGTTTTCTGGTAGCCATCCAGGGTCAACTTCAGGCGGCCTTTGCCGGAGGTGGTGGCGCTAAATTTGATGCCGTAGTCCATCGCCTTTTCAACGGAAACCCTGCCTGTCAACACAAAGAAATCCCCCTCGAAAGTAGGCGAATTGATTTGTGCCCCCATCTGGTTCATATCACTTGCTATAGCGCCCAACAATTCCTGATGTGCCTTGATTTGGAAAGCGTACATCGGCTCCAGCAAATCGGTATCAGCCAGCTCGATGCCGCGTAAAATCCCCATGGGGGTGGCTAGTAAAAAATCGCCAGGGTTAGAGTGGACGTTATGCTCTGAACCTTCGATCAGCGTAATATGAAGGTCGGTCACTTCCCAACCTTTTATCCCTTGAACCAACGACCAGGGCACTGCGCGTTTGACTTCATTTTGGTATTTGGCACTAATATCACTGGTCCTTACTTTAGAGGTAAAGGTCACTCCACTGCCAAGTGGTGCAGGCTCGATCAAGAAAGTCATGATGGCCCAACAAGGTTTAGGCATCCAATAACGAACGTAACCCTCGGCCGACTGCTTTGGGGTTTCTTTGTAAATAACCTTGGGGGGTAAAAATTTGGCGGCAATCCCAAAACGGTTGGCAAGACTATCTTTCAATACCTCTGTTTGAATGGGGCCAAGTATTTTCAGTTGAAACTCACGTTCTTCTTTGTACCACTGGAAGTCCAATTGGGGATCTTCCATGTTCAAGATCTCGAGTGCTTCGCCTAATTTTTGGTAGTCTTTTTCCTCTTCGGCAACGGCTTGTACGCTCAATACAGCCTGACTGATGGTATTGAAATCCGTAGCAAATCTTGGCTGTCCTAGTACATCACCGGCGAGCACCATTTCGGAGGTCGTCATGATGCCGATCTCTCCGGCAGCCAGCGCTCCGACTTGCTCCAGCTTGCCTAGCTTGCGCTGAAATATCTGATTGATTTTGAGGTCTTTTTCCAGGTGTTGCGACCAGATGAGGTCCTTGTTCTGCAAATGACCGCTGTACAATCTTGCGTGCGCCAAACGCCCTAGTTTAGCATCATACTCCACCTTGAACACTTTAGCAGATGGTGCATCTTGCGTAATTTCCTCCGGCACAAATAAAGTCGTCATGGTATCCAGCAAGGCATCGATCCCAAGATCCATCTTGGCACTACCAAACAACAGGCCGATAAGTTTTTGGTCCTTAATTTGTGGCTTGGCTTTTTCAAAAACAGCGGCCAAATCACTCGTATTCCCCTCTAAATAATCTTCTAAAAAGGATTCATCCATTTCCGCTAGATTCTCTAATGACTTTTCCAGAATGGGGGCAGTTAGATAAGGCTGTGCGCTAGTGAACCCAACTACTTTGGGCTCCTCTGGCTGACTATTATCCCGATAATTCAAGGCGAATAAGCGAAGCCCCAAATCCTTTTCAAAGTCCATAAAGACCTGCTCCAAATCTGCGCCACTGCGATCTATTTTATTCATAAAAACCAGCATGGGCAACTGGCGCTCGCGAATACTTTCCCACAAATTCAGCGTATGCGCCTGCACGCCTTCCACCGCCGAAACCACCAAAATGACCATATCCAATACCGACAAGGCTCTATCTACTTCGGCAGAAAAATCGATGTGCCCTGGGGTATCCACGATATTTACGAGCATATCCTGCCAAACAAAGTCGACAGTCGCCGTTTTAATGGAAATCCCTCTGCTCTTTTCCATGGCCAAACCATCGGTAATGGCAGAACCCTTGTCTACACTACCACGATCTTTGGTAGCACCAGCCGTATACAACAGGCATTCCGTCAGGGAAGTTTTCCCTGCATCGACGTGAGCGAGGATGCCTATGGTTAGCATTTTTTTCTGAGGCATAACATTAAGTTAGTCCAGCATGCTCTTCCCGCCAAGCCTCAGGCCCTACACCTTGCCAACGCTTGAAAGCCCGCGAGAAAGCACTGGTGCTTGCGTAATTGAGCAAATAAGCGACCTCACTAATACCAATGTCTGAGCGACGAAGATAGCTTAGCGCAAAATCCTGGCGCAATTCTTTGAGGAGTTGTTTATAGGTATAGTTTTCTTCCTTTAAGCGGCGCTGAAGGGTGCGAGGGCTTACATTAAGGTAGTGAGCAACCTGCTCTACATTAGGAAAAGCAGCGTGGGTGAGTTGAAGCATTGACTGCCGGACGGTATTCGCAAAACCCTTTTTTTGGTTTATCTGGGCTGATTTCTCCTCGGCGTGAGTTACTAAGATCCGGAGCAACTCAAAATTATAGGTAGAAATGCGTTGCTCCACCTGTGACTGATGAAGGACTATGGCGATCTCTCCTTTTTTAAAAACCAGCGGCGCTTTGAAAATACGTTGGTATTCGGATAAAGCGGGGCCTTCTGCCCAGGGAACATGAACAGCAGCCGGATGATACAGTCGTTGGGTGAGCGCCTGGAATTCGCGCAGCGTAAATACTAATACACCTTCTACCGTATGGCGGTAAGCAAGCGGAGATTGCTGCTCCCAAAGCTTATTCTGCTGAAGCAACACCTTATAATAAGCACCCTCTTTTTCCAGATGCATGGGCAGTTCACTGCAGCCCAGGTTGGCAAACTCGCAGCAGTATTCCAGGGCTTGTTTTACGGTAGCACTGGTCTGGGTGATCTGCCCGATGAGGCCTGCGGCCGAAAGGCTCAAGCCCTCCCCCATGTGAAGCCCGAGGCAAGGATCTTCCGTCTTAGTGATCGCTGCTTCAATAACCGTATTATAGACCTCCCTGCTCAACACACTCTCAGGGGTGCCTAAAGTAGCCTCCGATTGCCCACTCAAGGCAATCAAGTGCTGATAATCTGCCCCCTGTCGGGCGGCAAAGGTGGCTACATTGAGTACAAATCTTCCATTAAATGCCATGCTCAAAGATACAAATTCTCCTCCTTGGCGCGAAATGATAACAAGCTGGCGGTTATGGTCAAGCAGCCAGGGTTTTCCTCCTATATCTTTGTACCAATTATTGCGCAAAAAATAAATTGAGCCTTCTTTTTAGGTTTTCCAAAAAGCAGACACGCTTAAAATGAACCGCTTAGCCTGCTTTTTGAAAAACGTCGGCTCAATTTACTTTTGTGCTGTTCCTAAAATCAACAACGATGAAAACCATCAACACCACCATTCTTATCGACGCTCCCGTCGCTACTGTTTGGAAAATTTTAATGGACCAGCAGGCTTATCCCCAGTGGAATCCCTTCATAAAACAACTGCAAGGCGACCTCACTACGGGCAAGACCATTGAAGCCACCATCCAGCCCCCGGGCCAGAAAGCGATGCGCTTCACCCCACGCGTGAAAGTGAATCAAGCGGAGAAAGAATTTCGCTGGCTGGGTCATCTTCTTTTTCCCGGCATCTTCGACGGGGAGCATTATTTCTTGCTGGAAGATACCGGAGGAGGGCAAACGAAGTTTACCCACGGCGAACAGTTTAGCGGCCTGCTTTCCGGCATTATCCTGAAGATGATTGGAGACAATACCAAAGCTGGCTTTATTGCTATGAATGAGGCGATTAAGGCGCGGGCGGAAAATAAGGAAAGCTAAAGGGGGCGTCCGTCGCTCTGCTCCGTAAGGTCGGGTTTGAAACCCGACCCTACGGAGCAGCAGACAGCCTGGTGCCGATCCCGTCCCGACTAGAAAAGTCGGGACGGGAGAAGGCATACCCCCAAAAAAGAACTAAAGCACCACCTCCGCCACAAAGAAACCGATGTAAGTGCCCAACCCTGAGCCGAGCGTGCCCACCAAAATGGAAGGTAGGATGAGGTCGGTACGATTGAGGCTTTTGGCCAGGGCCATAGCGGAAGAAGCCCCTCCAACATTGGCCTGACTAGCGATGGCCACCAGGTCCCAATCTTGCTTGAGCAGGCCGCCAAATAGGAAAATGAGCAGGCCGTGTACCAGGACAATGCTGGTGGTAAAGATCGTGATGGTCAATGCCATTTCGCCGATCTCGCCCAGGGCGGCCAACTCGCAAAAAGCGCCGATCACCGCCAGGAAGAGGTAAACGAAAAACAGCCCCAAAAGCTTGGCGCCGCTGATCTTTTGAATGGCCGGAATTTGGGCTAAAGCCAGGGCAATGGTGGTAAGGATAAGGATGGAAGGCACCGACAGACCATTATCGGCCAGCAGGCCAGTTAAGACGTCGGACACCCACAGCGTACCCGCGCCCAAGGCCAGGAGCAGGCCCAACTGCATGGGATCAATATTTTCCTCCTCGCTTTGGATGGCGGTGATTTCTGCGGCCGTAAGCTCCTGCTGACCAGAAAGTTGGTTGCGTGGCCACCAGCCTTGGAGCAACTTTGGAATCAGGAGCGTGGCGATCATCCATATTGCCGTGAGGATATTGTCAACAGCAACGGTACCCGCATAGAGGTTGCCTTCTTCCATCATGTTGTATTCGATGGCGATGGCGTTGAAATTTACGCTGCCGCCCGTGTAGGTACCGGTCATCATGCCCGCCAGGGCGCGGTAGCTTTCGCCCAAAGCACTGCCGCCACCCACTAACCAGACCGCAAAAACCGCCCCGATAGCGGTACAAAGAGAGCCAATGACAAACATCAGGAGCATGGGCAAGCCCGCTTTCTTGAGTTCCCCCAGGTTGACGCCCAGCAAAAGGAAGAAAATAGAGATGGGCGCTACGTAGTGAAAGATGCCGTCGTACAGTTCCGATCCCTGTGTGGCAGAGGGGATGATCCCCAGGTTAGCCACCACCGCCGTGAGTAGAATGACCAGTAAGGTGGTACCCAAATACCGGAGGATCGTGTGTCGATTGAGCCATTCACTGATGACAATGTTCAAAGCCAAAACAGCGAGAATAGCGAGGGGAGCTTGCATGAAAGAAAGGATAAGGATGAAAGTAGAAGAATACAAGATAGGAATTATACCGCTAATTACAGGTTGCCAAAAATCACCTTAATTAAAAAGTGCTTATATGTTTTATTTTGCGAACTTACTTGAAAATCTAACCCATTATGAAACACCACCTAAGCCAAATCTTGGCGATACTCATCTTTCCTCTCTTATTGGGAGCGCAGGATCAAGTTCAAACCATTCGAGGAAATATCTTCGACCAGGATACCCAACAGCCACTGATCGGAGCGACCATGCTGGTTACCGACCTGGAAACGCCCCTCGGGGCTGTGACCGATCTGGATGGCTACTTCGAGCTAGAGGTGCCGGTGGGGCGCCATCGTTTGGAATTTCAATACTTAGGCTACGAGCCGTTCGTGATCGAAGATGCCATCGTCAACTCCGCCAAAGAACTTGTTCTCCAAATCAATCTTATTGAAGGTACCTCCCTCGATGAAGTAGTGGTAAGCGCCCGGAAGCATGGCAATGATCCACTGAATGCCCTGGCCGTGGTAAGTACCCGTTCTTTCTCTGTGGAAGAAACCCAACGCTACGCCGCCAGCGCCAATGACCCCAGCCGGATGGCACTGGGTTTTCCAGGGGTGCAAGGTAGTAGAGACGCGCGCTCGGATATTGTTATCCGAGGCAATGCTGCGCTGGGTTTGCTGTGGCGTTTGGAAGGGATTGATATCCCTAACCCCAACCACTTTGCCCGGCGAGGGTCTTCCGGAGGCGGGATCACGGTCTTTAGTGTGAGCATGCTCAGCAACTCGGATTTCTCTACGGGTGCTTTTCCCGCCATGTACGGCAACGCCCTTTCCGGTGTATTTGACATCCAGTTCCGAATCGGCAATATGGAGAAAAAAGAATATACTATCCGGGCAGGGATGCTGGGGCTGGACTTTGCTACCGAAGGTCCGATCAAAAAAGGTAAAAGCTCCTACCTGTTCAACTACCGCTATTCTACCCTGGGCATTCTTGATGCTTTTGACATTCGTTTGGTCAGTGAACGGGAGAGCAATCGCTTTCAGGACTTTTCTTTCAAACTCAATTTCAACAGCAACAACAACAAGCATATTACCACCGTATGGGGTATTGGTGGACGGAGCGCAGAGTTCGAAGAGGCTGTACCGGGTGTAGAAAACTGGCTTAAATTTACCGACTACCTCACCCGCGACTTTGATACGGACATGGGTGTCGTAGGGGTCAATCACAACTACCTGATTGATGACAAGTCTTATATCCGGGCGGGTGTTGCGGTGATGGGCCAACGCATACTTTACCGCAATGACACCCTGGACCAAAACCTGACCGCAACGGTACTCAACGACCAGTTGTACAGTAATTCTCGGGTGGTCTTCACCAGTTACTATAATCGCAAGTTATCGGCCATGGCCTCCTTGCGGGCCGGAGTGATCGCCAGTCAATTGTATTATGATCTCAATTATCGCTTTCTCCTGGGGGATAGTTACCGTACTTTCCTGGATGAAAAAGGCAGTACCAGCCTGCTACAACCTTACGCCAATTTGCGGCTACGCCCACACCCTCGCTGGACCTTTAACCTGGGAGTTCATACTACCTATTTCAGCCTGAATAAAACCTCCGCGATAGAGCCCCGTTTCGGGATGGTCTATCAGCTCACTGATCAGGCATCTTTCAACTTGGGCTATGGGCTCCACAGTCGGATTGTCCCACTGGGGCACTACTTTATGCAAGTGATGGATGACCAGGGACAGACCAGCCAACTCAATCGCGACCTCGACCTCATGCGAGCGCATCACCTCGTGTTGGCCTTCGATCAACTGATTGGAAAAAGTATTCGGCTGCGGGTAGAGACCTATTACCAGCGCCTCTTTGACATCCCCGTCAGCAGTAACCTCGCCAGTTCTTTCTCCTTGATCAATCACGTAGATGGCTACGCCGCTAAGGCGCTGGTGAGTGAAGGTACCGGCACCAACTATGGGCTGGATATTACTTTTGAACAATTCTTCAGTCAGGGCACCTTTTTCCTGATTGCTGGTTCGCTATTCAGTTCTACGTACGAGCCCCTCAATGGAGAAACCTACGACACCCGTTTCAACAGCGGATTGGCAGCCTCCTTTATGGGCGGCAAAGAATGGTCGGTAGGTGAAAGGGCGACGCTACAAACAAGCTTACGCTTATTGTACACCAGTGGGCAACGCGTCACCCCCATCTTGTCCCCCCAACGCGACCCCGAAGATCCTCTTAGCCCCATCCTCGACGAATCTCGTCCTTTTTCACAACAGGTGGGCAGCTATTTTCGTCCTGATCTGCGTATCGCTTACCGCAAAAACAACCCCAATAACGCCTGGTATCTCGCACTGGATGTACAAAATGTCATCAGTCGCAAGAACGATGATTCCCTCGATTATGACTACGATCCCGACTTGCAAGATTGGGTGTTTGGTTTCCAGGGGAGCTTAGTGCCGGTGCTGAGTTTTCAGATTGATTTTTAAGTGCTTGTGGTGCTCTCCCGATGAATCGGGATCGCGGTGGTGCCGACTACGTCGGCGGGGGGGCCGCGCTGTGCGCGAGCTTTGGGGGGGGTGCAGCAGCTATTTAATTCCCTTCATCTTCTTTTTCCTGCCCTTCCAATAGCCAACCGAGATATGCAATTTTCCATTCACCATTTTGTTTCTCAAAGATCCGAGTCTCCCTGCTTAAATCAGGCATGTCCATTAATGCATCGCCGGTATCCTCACCATATTGGTCAAAGGTCATCCAGGCTACATCGTTATATATTCTTAAATTAATATTTTCTCGTTTGACTCTTGTTGCCGTTGGATTTGGCTCTGGACTTAATTCCATGTGTTGTTTTGTTCTACTTTCTCTTTCCTTCCAACCATTTACAACCGTTACTCCTCCTTGCTCCCACCAACCCATTGTTCTGATGTACTCTTCGTGTACCCAATAAGATGCATATTTCTCAAAATCCTTGTCCCAAAAAGCGGCTGATTCTTCCTCCAGTACTTTCATTATGGCTGCCCTCTCTTTCTCGAAATCAATCTCTTTTTCAGCGGGTTCATCATTTACATCTATTGTTTTTGATTCGCATCCGATGAAAATTATACTTGCTATAAGGAGTAGTAATTTGATATTTTTCATTTTGATTGGTTTTAGTGCTTATTTTTTTGATTTAAAATCATGACCAAATAAAGATAACGGTAAGCTTCCCATATTACAACTATCATGAAAACTACCTCCCTCGCTCCACCACCTTACGCAGCGCCTCTAAATAGGTTACCCAGCAGAAGCTGGTGCGGCGAAAATGATCATTGATCTTTTCCCAGCTGGTGTGTGCGAACCGTAGGGTGGTGATGCCGTCTTCCCCTTCGGTCAAGTGAAAATGGATTTGGGTGGGCGTCCAGTCTGCATCTGCCTGGGTCATTTGCCAGCTTATTTGGATGGGGGCTTCGATCTCTACGACTTTCGCTCGCCAGTCGGAGTCTTTAGTAAAAAACAACTGGTATTCTGCACCCAGTGTTGGCTCCCCAGCGGCTTGGGTCGTCCACCAGGAACACAATCCTTCGGGCGTTGTAATGACTTTGAAAATGCGTTCGGCAGGGGCCTTAATGGTCAGGAGGTGGTGGATACTTGGCATAATTGATAATTTGGCTCTTTTCAAGATACGTAATTTCTGTAATTTGAGGCATCAAAGACTCAAGACAGCCATTATCACTTTGATTTTTTCTAGCCAGAGAGAGACAAAGACACAACCTCGACTTTATAAGTCTGAGGAATTCATTAAAAAAAGACTCCGTGCCTCTGTGCCTCTGTGGCCAATTATTTTCCAAAATGAGAACTGCTGTACAACAAATGACTTATGCGAACACTCCTACTATTCGGTTTTATTGGCTTCTACTCCCTGCTTGCCGCACAAACCATGCAAGTCCTCCCCTACCTCCAAAGAGCGACGCCAAATGGCATTTTTGTCCTTTGGGAAACCGACCAGGGAGAAGAAAGCACCCTGGAGTGGGGAGCAACCACCGACTTAGGAAACACCACAACGGGCAACACGACAGCAACGACCGCCAGCACCCGTATGCATGAGGTGCAGTTAACGGGTCTGGAACGGTTCACCACCTATTACTACCGCGTAAAAACGGGGAGTGCAGTATCCGAAATTTTTAGTTTCAAAACGCCGCCTTTTGCCAGTGATCATGAATCATTCAGGCTGCTCGCCATGAGCGATATGCAACGTGATGGTAATCAACCGGATAAGTATCGGGAAGTTATCCAGGACGGCGTCATCCCTTACCTCAATGATCATTTCAGTGAGACCTTGACCGAAGAGCTGGCGCTCATTATGATTCCTGGCGACCTGGTGGAAAATGGTAATGTCTACAGCCAGTGGAAAGATCACTTCTTCACGCCAGCGCAGCCGCTGCTCAGTCGTATTCCGGTGTATCCCGTTCCCGGTAATCACGAGAATAATTCAAATTCCTTCTTCCAATATTTCAACCTGCCGGATAATGGCAGTGCGGGCTCGGAAGAACACTGGTGGTACCACGATTATGGCAACCTCCGCATCGTTGGGCTAGACTCGAATGGCCCTTACACCACGCAGGAGCAATTGGATTGGCTGGCGGATGTTTTGGCCACGACTTGTGACAATGAGGAGATTGATTTTGTCTTCGCACAGCTTCATCATCCTCATCTCTCCGAGCTGTGGTTGCCTGGGGAGTCTGATTTCACGGGGGAGGTCATTCAGCGATTGGAGGATTTTACTACTTCGTGTGGTAAGCCGAGTATTCACTTCTTCGGGCACACCCACGGCTATTCGCGGGGCCAGTCGCGGGATCACAAACACCTTTGGGTAAACGTCGCTACGGCGGGCGGCGCTATCGATCACTGGGGTGATTATCCGCAGGCTGACTATGATGAGTTTACAGTTTCCCGCGATGAATGGGGTTTTGTAACGGTGGATGTTACGGCCGGTGAGCAAGCCAAATTTACCCTCAAACGAATCAGCCGAGGGAACGAGGCCAACTTTTTGGACAATGTACTCGTGGATAGCCTGACGGTGCGCAAAGCCAACCATCCGGTAAATCAACCAACGGCCATCTTCCCCAATTCTGACGATGTGTCGCCGGAGTGTGTATTGCTAAAAGCCGGAGCATTCTCTTCTACTACCACTGGAGCTGCCCACGGCCAAAGTCATTGGCAAGTCTTTACTGATTGTGAAGACCTCACCAATCCAGTGGCCGAACGCTGGAAAAACTACCAAAACCTCTACTTCTACGAAGACACCCAAGCCGGCGACGACCTCACCGACGAGCGTATCACCGGGCTCGCCCCCAACACCAACTACTGCTGGCGCGTACGCTACCGCGACCGGGAACTCAACTGGAGTGAATGGTCAGCCATCGTGCCTTTCGCAACGGGCAATTCCTCTTTTTCCAATAATCTATTGCTCAATCCTGGTGCAGAAAGCCTCCTGCAATACTGGAATACCACGGAAGGCATCGCCGAGGCACTTACCTCGGGAGAATGCAACGGGATTGCCCCTCACAGCGGAACGTATTACTTTGCGGTTGGCGGTCTGTGTGAGGAAAGTCCTTTTGCTCGTAGTGTACAGGACGTTAATGTGGTGGCTTTCGCGGACTCTATTGATACAGACACCTGGCAGGCGAACTTCGGCGGCTACCTCGCTAATTTCTCCGGCAGTGATCGACCCGCACTCTACCTGCGATTTCTCGATGAGGCTGGCACCTTGCTTGATTCTACCCAGGAATTTGCCAGTTTAAGTAGCAACTGGACGCTGGTGGATGAATTTCACCATCTCCCCGCACAAACCAGATTAATCGAGTTTGTACTGACCGGAACCCGCAACGCCGGTACTGATAATGACAGCTATTTTGATGATTTGTTTTTGCGACTGGGTAGTACAACCAGTGCCTGCTCAGAATACATTACAAGAAATTCTTCCATCTATAATCCGGTAAAAACGTTGCAGGTTGCACCCAATCCCTGGTCTACTTCCAGCCGAATTTTGTTGCCAACAACCAATTCCGAAGAGGTGAAACTTTATCTGACCAATGAAATAGGTCAAAAACTATCGATCAACTTTCAGCAAGTAGGTAATGAGCTCCTACTAGAGAGAACCAATCTCCCCGCAGGCATTTATTTCTTTAGCGTAAGGCAGGCTGGGGTGCTTATAGGAAGTGGCCGATTTGTAGTAGAATAGATTCCACCTACGTTGTGATCAAACGCATCAGCCGCTTGCCATCCGAAGACGACAAGCGGCTGATTTTAATTCATTCAAGTACTCGGCATCGTATCAAAGCTAGGTCTATCCAAAATCCCTATACCTTCTACTAAGTACCTCGTACTGTGAAGTTAAACTTCACATTAGTTGATCTTCTGAGCAGCCAGATCTGGATTCAACAGATCGTAAAACTGGTTCAGCTTAGGCAGGATGATAATCCGCGTACGACGGTTGGTAGAACGTCCGGCAGCAGTATCATTGCCAGCAAGTGCGTTATACTGACCACGACCAGCCGCAATCAAGCGATTGGGATCAACACCGTGGGTAATTTGCAGCGCACGCGCTACAGAAGTTGCCCGTAGTACACTCAAGTCCCAGTTGTCTTTCACACAAGCACTGCTAATCGGCACATTATCGGTATAGCCTTCTACCATGATTTCCATATCAGGGCGAGACTGAACGATCTGAGCAATTTTACCCAGTACTTCCGTTGCACGTGCAGTGATGGTGTAGCTGCCACTCTCGTAGAGCATCTTATCCGACAAGTTGATAAAAACTACGGTTTTGTCAACTTTGATTTCCACATCTTCGTCTTCGATGCCTTTAGCCAATACACCTTTCAGGTTAACAGCTAGTGCCAGGTTGATAGAATCGGCTTTTGTACGAGCCAACTGTAGCATCTGAATGTATTTGTCTTTGCCATCCAGCTGAGACAAGGTCGTAGAAACGTTGTTACTTGCAGATTGGGACAATACGGTCAGGTTACTTAACTGCTCTACCGTACGATCGCGTTGCATTTGCACATCTTTGACCTGATCTTGCAATTGCTGAATTTGAGCGGAACGGCCTTCTAACAAGGCAGTAAGGCACACTCTCTCCTGTTCACAGGTATTAAACTGATTACTCAAGCGGCTAATGTCAATTGCGCATTGTTCTTCCATTTTGCTGGCAGCATCCAGTTCTAACTGCAAGGCATCGTACTGCTTTTTGCTTACGCAGGAAATCAACAATGGCAATACCGCAAGCATTACCAACAGACTCTTCATAAATTTCATAAGGACTAAGAATTTTGGGTGGTTAATAGCGTGATTTTGAGAAGGTCACACTAGTAACGGAAAAGTTCTTTCCGTCAAATCATTTAGACATTAATAGGAACAAAACGTCACTAAAGAATGTGCGTTTTGTTCCGTTATTTTTTTGTCTTTTTTAAGGGACTATTCCCGAATCAGTGGCAAACGCACCTGCGATGGATACTTCGCAGAATGATGTACCTTATTATGCGCTACAACGCCTTTGGCCTCGTCGTAATTATTCCCGCCGGTATTAAGATTGCGCTCAAAACGAGGGAAGTTACTACTGGAGACTTCGATTCTGATTTGGTGTCCTTTAGCAAAGTAATTGCTGGTCGAAAGTGCGGTGAGGTCTACTTTATACACCTCTCCTTCTTTCATAAACACCTCCTTTTCGTAGCCTTCGCGGTAACGTACTCTTTGGATGGTCTCATCGAGATTATAAGCGCTACCGTCGGGGTAAACATCAATGAGTTTCAGGGTAAAATCAGTGTCTTTGGCGTCAGAGCTGATGTACAGGGTACACTCTACCGAACCCGTCAATTCTACCCCTTCTGCGAGTGGCGGAGTGCTGTAGACTAAAATATCGTTACGGGTTTCCATTTGTTGCTGATCAAAGGAGCCTCCTTCGACGGCATTACCGGTACAACACACATTACCACCATAAGACATGATGGGATTATGAGGATCATAGGTAAAGCTATCGGGGCGATCCGTTTTCGGCATCGTGGTGGTCAGTTTACCGTTTCCGTACAGACTATTCGCGCCTCCTTCACTATCCAGGTAGTAGGTTTCCATTTTCGCGGCGGCAGGAGGCCAGTTTTCAGCAGTCTGCCACTTGTTACTGCCCATGGTGTAGTAAGTTACCCGTGGTGTTTT
>Ga0102812_10001664_pt1 | contig 15357 bp, 19 predicted proteins | sample ColrivemetaGS713_FD_79334 | JGI IMG/M metagenome (GOLD analysis project Ga0102812, IMG submission 79334) | Estuarine microbial communities from the Columbia River estuary - Flood tide ETM metaG S.713 | ecosystem: Environmental > Aquatic > Marine > Intertidal zone > Estuary | place: USA... | reverse complement strand
GGCCCGACCTTTTGGTTGGCCACATCGACAGACATCCCTGCGACCTTTCCAGCGTTGAGCTCGTTCTTGCCTCCCGTTGGGTTAGCGCCAAGACTGCGACCCTCTAAGGGTGTGCGGTCAAGGGGAAGCTCTGCGAGCTCTGTGATGGTGCCGCGTGTTCTCTGGATCGCGAACAGAGGCCCTGTCCATTCGTCCTCGTTGGCCATGAAGGTGCCGCCCATGCGCAAGTAGGCAACGCCAGAGAATGTGAGGCGCTGCTCGAAGTTGGCAGAGGTGAGGATTGAACCCTCATAGCGTTGGATGGGTGAGGCGTGAAGTGCAAGCGCCTCGCTTGTGAGCATCTTCAAGATGGGCACGCCACCGCCTGCCGAGCCCTTGCTCCATTGAGAGGCAGCGACCCAGCTCGAGCCGTTGTAGACCACGAGGTCACCTGTCTGCGTTGCGCCGTCACCGATGACAAGCTCGCCGAGGTCAAGCGATAGATTCGAGGACACATAGGCCGACGAGTTGTTGCTTGAGTACACCACGCCGCTGGCAGGCTCTTGGCCGTCGTCAACGCGAGAGAATGCGAACACGATGTTCCAGCTCTCACTCTGATGGGCTGCCAAAGTATAGACCGCGCCGCTCTGTAGGTTGTACTTGTTGTAAAGCTCAACGACCACGCGCAGCGATCCCGTGACAGGGAGGTCGCTCGTGGTGATGGTTGTGATGTCGTAGAGGGTAGCTTCGCCGCCGCCAACGCTCTGAGCCACATGGTCGAAATAGTAGTATCCCGCTGTCGTTGTCCATGCAGGAGTTCCGAAGGCTTGCGTTGCCGTGTAGCCGTTGAAGGCTCTGTTGTAATAGTAGTAGGTGCCTGGGTTCGCTGAGTCACTCACCCGAATCTGAGCGCGGTAGACTGCCGTCAGCGCGAAGATGTCGTTCGCTCCGCTGCCCGTGCTGCTCTTAATCGTGTAAGTAGCGGGGCCATAGAGTGCAAACTGAACGCCCGAGCCTCCAGAGATGAAGCCAGCATCGAAGGTGCTGCTTGTTGCCGTGTACTTGTAGGCACCGAACCAAGGCGAAAGGAAGCGCTGCGCATAGGTGAGCTGTACCTTCTTGAGTGCAGGTAGGAAGTTCCACTCGTTGCCTGCAAGCCGTGCGCCGAAGAGCGTCTGGTTCAAAGGCACATCGTCTTGAATGGTCAGCGTGCCGACCTCTGTGCCGCCCTTGCTGTATTGTACGGCATAGCGTGTCGATGTCGCTCGGTTGCCTATCTGCTCAAAGACCCAGCGGCCATCGCTTAGGAAGATGCGAGAGCCGAAGAGGGTGGCAATCTGCCGAATGACATCGAGGCTCGAGGTGTAGACATTGTTGCCGTCATCGTCGAGGGATGTAAACAGGCCGACATCCACAGCCGAAAGGTAGAGGGGGTCATCTGTGGCTGAGTAAGTATGGTTAGCCTCCCACCAATCGGTAGAAGTCTCCAGGAAGGTCTCAGTCGTTCCCCAGAGGTCGGTCATGCCTGTGTTCTCCAGCGCATTGAGTAGCACATCGGTCACGCGCGTGAGTCCGAAGTCCCCCTGCGTGAATGCGTTGCTGTCGGTGTAGTTGATGCCTCCGAGTCTATTGAGTCCGTCGGTGGCGACAATCTCATAGATGTAGGGCTGAGAGGCATCCTCCACACGAACGAGGTCTTGAACGATCCAGCCAGCCCAAAAGAGTCGGTAGACGATTCCAGAGGTAAGACCGAGCAAGGAGGTGACCTCTGTCGTGAGGCAGTCCTTTGCTTCGATGGTTCCACCATCAGCCAACACGCGGGCCTCGTAACCTCCGACCGCGACTTGTATGGGTGAGTTGTCAAAGTAGCGCTCGCCTTGAAGCAGTTCAGTCACCGCATCACGCAGACAGCCCGTAGCTTCGACGGTGCCGCCATCAGCCAACACACGAGCAACAAAGTCATCAATGGCCTCCTGTGTCGTCTGCTTGTAGATGACCACGCGGAAGCGATTCTCTTGGTACGCCTTGAGGGAGTTGATGAAGGTCTCGAAGAATCCGTCGTTGGAGTACGCGCCAATGATTGCACGCGATCCAATGACGGGGCTGACGATGTCGTCGGTCTCGCCAGAGTAGTCAAGCTCGAAGCCTCGGGAATCTACGACGAAGTCATAGGTGCCCCCGAGCCATTCGCTGTCATGTATCTCAATCTTGTAGGAGTCCCCTATGTTGCTCGTGAACTCTGACTTGAATCTTACTGCCATCTCTTAGTATCCTCTGTAGCGTGAGCGTTGGCGCGTTGCGCGTTCTTGTGAAAGGAGGATGTCAGAGCCTTGAATGCGGCCCGTGACCACAACTTGCTGACCGCCGCCAATCATGTCCTTTAGCTTCGACAGAGGTGCGATGACTTCGGGGTCGACCTTTGCGCCTCTGTTGTCCCCGACCATAGCCATCGTAGGGCCATAGGCAAGACCTCCATTTGCGAGTGCAGGAGCGCCGCCGCCCTCTGCGAGCTTAGCGACTGAGGCACGAGCGGCTCCAGCGAGTGCAAGCAAGGCCACACCCGCAGCAATGGCGACAGGGCCTTGTAGTGATTGCAGAGCCTTTTTGATACCCTCAACTGCGAGACCCGTGGCAATCGCCGTGCGACCGAGTTGCTCTGCCATTCCAGCAAATGACTCGATGACCATGGTGACGAATGCCCTCGTGTCGAACTTACCAGAGACCAAGGCCTCGCCGAGTGACATGATGGCTGTGGCTGCGACATCCTCAAGCGCGTACTTGATGGTCTGCGCCATGCTCATCCAAGTGTCGGCATAGTCTTTGAGTAGGGGCACCGTATCTTCGAGGCCCTTCATCTGGTTGTCGGTGAACTCTTCGAGTCCGAGGTTGAGGAAGTCGATGTCAATCTTCGCCTCTTTGGCGGCCTCTGAGATGGCGGCGATAGGAGCAGCGGCAGAGGCACCACCTGCTACAGGGGTCATAGCCCCAACGCCGAGGAAGTTCTTGACTTTGTTGGCCGCTTGGACTGCGAAGTCTTGCATCTGCTCCAAGCCTCTTTGCACGGCTTTCTCATCGATGTACTCCTGCTTGACATCCTTGAAGCCCGTGGCCCATGCGTCGGCGTAGTCAGCGCCTGCGTCCTCGCCGAGCTCTCCGAGGTCTTTCTGCATCTGCTCGAATTGGCTGACAATGACACCGCCTGCCGCTTCGAACTGACCAGAGAACGCCAAAGAGATAGCCCGACCGATAGCGCCGAAGGTTGTGGTCACTACCTTGAGCAGGGTCTTGAATAGGTTCGGGATAAACTGCGTGAAGGTGTATGAGAACACCTTGCGCACGCTGTTGCCGAATCCGACGATCTTGTTGTAGAGCCAGATGAAGGCGTTGCCTACGCCTGCGATGATCTTAGAGGCTGACTCCTTGAAGTACATAATTGCCGCGATGACTCCCGCGATACCTGCGACCACAAGGCCAACAGGCGACACAAGGACAGCAAGAGCGCCTGCGACCACGCCGATGGCGGTGGCGATGGGGCCCGCTGCTGCGACCAAGAGGCCGAGCGTCACGAGCATCGTCTTGGTGTTTGAGTCCAGCGCCATGAAGCCGTGCACCATCTTCTCGATGAATGCGGCGATGTTGATGGCGACAGGCATCAGAGCGTTGCCTAAAGCGATGCCCGCATTGATGAGCTCGTTGAGCGCTTTCTTGAACTTCTTTTCTGCCGTCTGGCTGACATTCTCGAAGCCCTTGTCAACGATACCTGTGCTGTTCTGGATGTTATTGAGGATGTCCGCATAGGCTTCGCCCTGCGCCCCTGCCGTGCCTAAGACATTCGACAGGGCTCGTACATTACCAAAGACCGAAGCGAGTGCGTCGTCGTTGCCCTCGAAGGCCGTGAGTAGTTCAGCAAGCGTTGCCTGCAGGCCCTGCGTGCCGAGTTTCTTTCTAAGGTCTGCGGCTGTGTAGCCGAATTGGTCAAGAATCTGAGCGGCCTCTGTAGTGGGCTGCAAGAATGTGGTCATGACACCACGAAGACCGACGACAGCCTCTTCGGTAGGAACACCCAAGCGGGTGAAGGTTGCGATGTTCGCACCGAGTTCTTCAAATGAGATGCCGAGCTGTGAGGCGATACCGACGATTCGACCGAGAGTAGGAGCAAGGTCTGAGGCCTCAAGGTTACCCTCTCGGACGATAGAGGTCAGAATGTCCGTAGCGCTTGCCGCCGTGAGTCCGTCCTTAGCGTATGCCTGGAGGACACCCGTCAAGCCGCGAGCCACTTCCTTGGTCTCACCGAGTCCAATCTCTGAGGCCTTCGCTGACATCGTGAGGACATCAATGGCCTCAGCGCCGCGAATACCCGCAGAAGTGATGACGAACAAAGCGTCGGCAAGGTCGGCCTGCGTTTGGCCTGTAGCGCGTGAGACATCCAGAACGCCCTGCTTGAAGTCTTGGAGCGTCTGGCCTGTGATGCCTACGAGGTTCTCAATCTTAGCGAATGAGCTGCTCAGATCGGTGGCGAGCTTAATTCCTGCACCTCCAGCGAGAGCGAAGGGCATCGTGAAGTTGCGAGTGATGCCGCCGCCGATGCTCTTCATGCTTGAGCCAAAGCGTTTCAGCTTTGTCTGCGCAACTTTCAAGCCGCGTTCCAGAGGTCGGAGGTCTACCCCGACTCTGACATTCACATTCGCTATTCTTTTCTTTGCCATTTCGCGAGTCTCTCTTTTACTTGCTCGGGTGTGAGTTTAGGCCCTATGTGCCTCTTTTTCTTTTCCCATGGGAACTCGACGAGCTGCTGCGGACTGATACTCTTGCCTCTTGGCATTTGTATGTTCACAAGCACGGCGGTCTGCCATCGTGTTCGCTCCCATTCGTTCTGTTGCACAGAATCCTCAAAGTCCAAATGTCCCTTGATGGCGTTCTGTAGTTCTCTGGGCGTAAGGTCGTAGAAGTCCCCTATGCCCATCTTTAACATACCCAGAGCGAGCTCTTGGTAGTAGTCGTAGGAGATAGGCCCAAGCCCTTCCGAGCTTGAGCCTTTTACTCCCCCTGTTCTTCGTTGCTAAAACTCTGCGCAAATAACTCAAGCACCTCGTTGATGGCGGTTGGTGATTCGTCCAGCCAGTCGGCTACATCTTCAAGTTGATGGTTGAACTTTTGCCGCTCTACGCGGGCCCCGTTTTTGAGGCCGCAATAGATGAGCTTGACAGCGTCGGTCAGCGTCATGCTGTCGCCGAGCTTGTCGAGTTCGTTCAACTTATAGCCGCTCATGTCCGTGAAGTTCATAAGAGCAGCGAATCCGAATTTGACTGGGCGATCTTCGCCCCCGAGATTGATGTGCTTAGTCATTGTTGAGAGTTATTAGGCTACCGTTGAGAATGTTACTGCTCCGCTAATCTCGAAAGAGGCAGAGTAGGTTGCGTTGTCTTCCGTGGCGGCGCTTACCTCCAAAGAAGTCAAGTAGCAGGTTGCGCTCCAATAATCGTCACCAGAGACCTCAGTAGAAAACTTGACGGTCAAGGTGGTGCGGTTAGAGAAAGCAGTCATCAAAGCATTAACGCCATAGGTGGCATCGTCTGCATAAAGGGCGCTCACAGAGATTGAGCCGCTGCGAGTTCCTTCAAGTAAATCACGATACCCAGACGAGTCTTTCGTCGTAGCGTCGCGGGTGTCCATTGAAAGGCTGATAGAGCCTTCCGTAGCGTGAGCAACAAGCGTGCTGCCCACATACACGCCCAAAAGCGTGCCGTTCATAATACCAGTCGTGGCCATTATTCCTCGGTTTTATTGTTGTTTTTATCTTCTTTCTGGGTGGGCTCTTGCCCGAATTCTACAGCGTACCCTTTCTGGATAAGTTCCGCTGCATATTCATTGGTCACGCTAAAGGTAGTACCTTTTGCAAGGGGTTTACTACCTTCAACGGCCAGTCTTTTCAATAGAGTGATCTTCATCGTTGTACTCGTATTACTACCTCAACGACAGCAACATAGACTTCGTTGTCATCGTCGAAGTTGGTTTCAAAATCGGTGAACTGAATGCTCTGCACATTTACCCCATTGACGATACCAGAGTAGCGGTCAAGGGCACCGCGAACGGCCTCACTCAAAGCAATGGCTTCGGAGTATAGGCTGCTCACGCAGTTGATGTCATAGCGTTCCTCGTCGAGCGTGCTCACGCCGCTCTTTGTGTCGCTCGCTGCGAGTCGTGTGATGTTGTACACCACAAAAGGAAAGGGGCTACCTTGCGCCGCAACATCTGGAAAGATGCGCGTGGAGCAGATTGCCTTCACTCCAGCGTTGGTGCTGAGGATGCCGTAGATTGCCTTGCCTGCTTTCATCAGATGCCGAGCTTAGTGATTGAGGTCTCGAGGATGGTCTTGATTTCTTTGGTCAAGGCGTTGATGGTCTGCTCCTTACCCATGTCGAAGCCTCTGTCTACATAGTTGACATTGCGCTTGTCCTTGATGGGTGAGGTCTGACCGCCTCTGCGTTTGGCGGCTCTGTTGAGCCCTTTGGTTCCTCCGCGATTGGTTCCGAAGTTAACCATTGCAGCATAGTAGCCGTCGGCGTTTGCCTTTGCTTTGCTGCCGAAGCGAGCGCCCACATTGACTACAAGCGAGCGTCCGCGTGTGGTCATTATGGTGTCGATGGATCGCTTGAGGTTTCCTGGTCGGTAGGTCACATTGAGGAACTTGTTGAGCCCTGTGCTGCGGTCTTTACCCTTCCTTAATAGTCGAGAGAACTCGCTGCGATTGCGGCCGTTTTGAATCGCCTCTTTGATGGCTTTCTCCATTGGCTTGGCCGCCTTCTTGATGCGTGCTTTGATTTGTCGATAGGACTTCTTGTCTATCTGACGCAACTCCTGCAGCTTCTGCACGGCCTTTTCCATCCCATCTATTTGAATAGTAATAGCCATCAGTCTACGAGTCTCGTGATTAGGTGCATGAATTGCTTGCGTCCGACGGGCAAGATTGCCTCGACTTCAAAAATATCGCCATCCCATGAGACCTGCATCTTTTCATTGATGGCGCTGTTGTAACGAATGCCGAAGTCTACACGCTTGACAGAGCCGAGGCGGTCGCTCTCTTCTTTCTCTGTGCCCTTCATGTAGTCGACCTTCGCCCACACTTGAGTGATGACTCCAGGCAGGGAGTCAATGGCATCGACCACGCAGGCCGTGCCTTCTGTTGTACCTCCGTCTGATACTACCCGTTCGCCATATTCATCAACAAAAGCATCCTGCCCCATCGTGCGTACCTCTTGACCATAAGCGTCGGTCTGAGTGTATGCTGTGAGGATAGTGATGCGGCGGTCTAATTCACCGAGGTCATTGATGGGGAATAAGCTCATCAGAAAGTCCAGACGCGGTAGGGGTTCATCAAATACTCGGCGGCGGTTGGTAGACGCTTGACGCTATCTTGCCGCTTTTCATACATTTCGGCAATCATTAAAAGCATGGCCTGCCGAATAGGTGCGGGAACATCCGAAGAGGATGAATAGCCGCATACATATCGCACGATGACAGCGTTGACGGTGTCCTTTGTGGCATACCATCCGTTATTGCTGACGATTCGGCTGGGTTCGCTAACCAAGTCGGTGGCGTAGTTCGCAGAGCTGATTGTCTGCTCGTCGCCTGCGCCGTCCACATATTTGACACTCGTAACGCTCTGGATTGGGCCACGGCTCAAGAATATGATGTCCTTGTCTTCTGGGTTGCGGTAGTTCGGGAAAACATCGTAGAACTCCTCGATGGTCGTAGTCATCAGAATGCGACGAGTGTAGGCTTCGGCCATAGAGCGCGCAGCCGTGATGAGCACACCGATGAGGGTGTCCTCGTCCGAAGAATCAACACGCAGGAAGCTCTTGACCTCTGCGGTAGTTAGCGGCTCGCTTGTCGCGGGTGTGATGACTGAAATGCTCATCGGGTTTCTTTCTTGGCTTTAGAGCTTGATGTTTTCTTTGTCGCGGAAGCAGGCTCGGCGATAGGCTCGGCGAATCCTGCTGCGATCCATTGGGCTGCCTCGTCAGAGGGTAGCTCCGCCTCACTACCTGCGTAGTGGGCGAAGCCGTCCCCGACGATGGTCTCTTTGAAGAGTACCTTCATGGTGTTAAGCGATTAGGCTTGTACCAAGTGCTTGATGGCGTTAGCCTGCAAGATGTTGGAGTCTACACGCTTGTAAGCGATGTAACCAACAACCAAAGCATCGGCGAAACGCTCGTCCAAACGCAAGAACTGCAAACCACCAGCAACACGAACCACGAACTTGCTGAAGTCACCAAACAAGACCGTCTTGTTAGTGGTGGCGATAGCAGCCATGTCGTTGTTGATGTGGATGGGCTTGCCGTACAACATGTCCTTCTCGCCTGGGTTCATTGCAGGTACGAAGATGGGGAAGTCGTTAGCAGAGCCAAGTCCCAATTTACGAACGGCAGCAAGAGTGCTGTCCTTCATCATGAAGCCAGCGCCTGCAGCGTTGCGGTAAGAGGGATCAACTGAGTACATCAAGTCGAGCAATTCAGCAGCGGTGATGGCAGTAGCAGAAGCGGCTGTCTTACCAGCAGCAGAGCCAACGACTACACCCTTAGGCTGTGAAGAGCCTGTTCCTGTGGTGAAGCTTGCGTTCGTGCCGCGAGCGATACGACCACCCAAAGCGTCGACCAAGAAAGCGTCAAGGTTGAAGGCACCGTCTTGCAACAGCTGGCGTGATACCTTAACGATACCAGAGCTGTAGTTGTAGGCGTTCAAGTTGACAGCAGAGAAAGTCATGTCAGATACAGCAGGAGCAGTAGCCTCAGACAAGATTGCACCAGAAACGGAGGTGTCGTCCACCGTTGGGTAGGGCAACAAAGCGCCGCTGTTGGTGTTGATGACTTGAGCAACTTGCTCAACTACGCCCGTGAACTTGGAAGCCACATCGAGGATGTTGCTGAAGTCTTCGGGAACCAAGTAGCCACCCAAAGAGTCGGTGCCGACAATCTGAGTGTCTGTGCCGCGAAGCTCAAGAGCGTGGCGCTCTTCTGCATTCAAGGCACCCATTCCAGAACGCAAGTACTTAGCGAAAGCAGCACGGCTCTCTACCTTTTGAGGGGCAGCAGCGCGCTCTTCTTGCTTTGCAGCGATTTCTTTCTTGGCAGCCTCGACCTTCTCGATGCGCTCGATGTTGTTGCGCAACTCGATGGCTTCTGCGTCGATTTTGTCAAATGATACTGACTCCTCAGAGTTCAGCGTGCGACCTTCTGCTTGTGCAGAGGCTACGATAGCGTCCATCCGCTCGATAAGAGCAGCGCGCTGTTCGCGGAGTTGTTTAGAGTTCATGTCTCTTTTTTTTGATTTATTTCTGTTTTTCTAATCGCAAACGGTATGCCTCCAGTAGCACTTCGTTGCAGGGTACAGGATCGGCTGCGGCCTCCTCCTGCGGGGCAGCCTCTTCGCGAATTTCAGCGGGTGCTTCGTTCTTGAGTTGGCTCGTAGTTGATGGGTAGGCTGGATAAGTCACAGGGCTGACATCAAACAAACGCGCCACGCTGTGGATGTAGCGGTAGGTGATGCCGTTGCGGCTGATCCATTCGTCCTTCTTAATCGTGAAACCGAAGCTCGACTGAGTGACATCGCCACGGCGAAGCAGCTCGAGTAGGTCGTTTCCGTATGTGGTGTGGGGAGCATCGAACTCGTAGTAGAGTCCGCGTGCATCCTCTGCAATCTTTAGCGTGCCCGATGTGGTGCGTGCCAAGAGGTAGTTCGCGTCGTGGTTCCAGAGTGCCCGCACATCGTTTTCAAGCACATCGCGGAAGGCTCCAGGCTTGATGATCTCAATGAAGCCGCCGAGGTCTTCGCTCTCTTGATTGAAGACGGCAGCGTAGCCGCTGACCATTCTGTCCTCGAGCATCGTGCTGCCGAGTGCGCGGGTCTCAATGATGGGCTTGCCGTTGCGAGTCTCTGCGTCGTATTTCTCGAGCGTGGTGAAGCGGTGCACTACATTCAGCGCAGGGCTGCGCTCAACATAGGCGCTCTGGTCTTCATCGTATTCGTAGACGCGAATCTTTGCGACGGGGTCGTCTGGGGTGCCTGTAGCTACAAAGCCGCTGTCGGCTTCAAGCTCGCCGTCTGCATTGATCTCAAGGATGCGACCATAGGCGAAGCCGTTGGAGGTGTTCCATCGAACGAAGTCGCCAATCTGAAGCTCGGAGGGAAGGGCACGCACCTCTTGTGCGGCCTCTTCAATAGCGGGCTCGAATAGGATGGGGTCATAGTCGTGCTCGTCGAGCCACATTTCTGCGTCCTGTACGCTCCATTTCTCCTTGTCGAAGCGAATGGCTTGCAACTCGCTCACGCCGTCCTTGATGCCGTAGATGGCATCGATGCCGTCACCGAATGCGTCATTCTCACGAGCAAAGGAGTCGTACTTCGCGGGGTCTTCAAGACGCGCCGCGTGTTCGTTGGGGTATGGGCGTTCTTCTTCTGCGTTCATTTGTTCGATTGCTTTTTCTGCCCACTCTCGCATTTCATCGCCACCCCAAGCTGCATACATGATAGAGCCACATATCTGAGCGCCATCTGCATCTTGAAACTCGCCTTGGTCGTAAACTTTGGCCCGAGATAGGAAGCTGTAGGTGCGCTTAATGATTTCGTCGCTGATCTCTTGACGCTCTGAAAGTTGACGAGCGCGAAACCATCCAACGGAAGTACCGCAGTCTGTACCGAACTCTTCTTTGAAGTCCAGCGCTTTCTGAGCGTTATCGCTCGCTGCTTGAGGGTAGTCATTGCGCATCAGTCGGCATCTACTTGTCCATCATTGGGCTGCGTGCTTGCGTTGACCATGTTCAGAGGTTGCAGGTACACATCGCCGCCGTTGATGGGGTTGAGGTTCTCGAGGTCTCGGATGTCGTTAACTGAAAGCCATCCCCATTGGCGGGCGGTGGCGTAGGATTCGAAGCGGCTCTTGGTGTCGCCACGAAGTAGGCCGTCGAGGTTGAAGCGTGTGTAGAGTGTGCCTTTTTCATCTTCACGCAGGAGCTTGCGGTCAAGCTCAGCCTCCCAGCGCGATACGATTGGGCGAATGGTGTCTCGCACGAATGAAATACCCTGCTCCTCGATATTAGCACGAGTCGAGCTGGCATCCAAGTCGGCGAGCATGTGGGGAGGGACGCGGAAGATGCGAGCGATTTCGGTCACCTGTAGCTTGCGCGTCTCGATGAACTGCGCCTCGTTTGGTGGAATACCGACACGCTCGTAGCGCATACCCTCCTCGAGCACGGCAGTAGAGTGGGCCTTGTTTAGTCCCGAGTGGCTGCGTGCCCATGAATCCTTGAGGCGTTTCGCCGCATCGTCGGTCAAGCGACCAGGGTGCGTCAAAATGCCGCCAAGGTTTGCGCCGTTCCCGAAGAACTCTGCGCCAAATTGTTGAGCAGCCAAGCCGATGCCGATGGCTTCGCGTGCTGCACCGAGTACGCTGATCCCTGTGATGCCGTCAAGGGACAAGCCCAAGAAGTGCAGCATTTCGTAGTCTGCGTAGGTTTCCTTGTCGTTCACCACATAGAACTTCTCGCCGTTGTGGACTTTGACCTGCACCTTGCTCGGGTGAATGGGGTGCAAAGCAATGGGGCGAGCTGCAGCGTCGCGCTGGATGTGGCAGTAGGCGTTGCCGTGCAATGTGATGCACGCCTGTAGGTACTCTTTCCAGACGAAGTCGGTCTGCGTTCCGTTGGGCTCCTTGATGAGCTTGGCGAGTGGGTGATCCGTGAGGCGAATGCGGCTCTGACCTTGGCGCTCGTAGACATCCAAAGGCAAGGAAGCAATCGTTTCTGAGATGATGCGAGTGGCTGCGAATACTGCAGAGAATGCCATCGCACTCTGCTCATTTACAGGCTCTCCCGTCTTGGACTTGAAGAATAAGTCGTACAGCCAAGAGGCTGGCTTTGCCAGACTTGTGCTTGGGTTCTCTGGGGATGCACGAAAGATTCGCTGCAGGAGGGTTGGCCGTTGCTCCATGCTAATAGTTTAGTCCTTAGCAAAAATACCAAAAAAGTGGAAGCCTTGACTAAAAAAAGATTTGACAAAGTTTGGTAATTGTTGAAATGTTTATATCTTTGAAGTGTTAACCAAAGACAAAAACTAAAAAACAAAACGCCATGAAAACTGTAAACACTAAGCAAGCAAACATCGACCTCGCAAAAAGCCAAATGCTCTACGCTATGAACCAAGCCGCAAAGGCTCTTGTTCGTGGAAACTTCGCAAAGTTTGAATATTGGAGCGATGCAGAGAAAGACGCGGAGGCAAGACTTCGCAGCTACTAAGAATGCAGCCCCGCTTCGGCGGGGTTTTTTATTTCCCCTTTTTCCTCAGCGCAATGCGCAAGTGCACAAGATAGCCTACGAGGTCGTCAATGGTGTCAATGGTGTCCTCTGAGATTCCCGCTTGGCGTATGCGCCCGAGCTTGTCGTCTAAGCGTGCACAGATGCCGCTCACGACATCGCCTCTGTGGAATGTGCTGATGGGATGCTGAAGCGAATCATTGTACTGGTCATTCTTTTCGATGAACAGGTCGCGAAGGCGCTGCAGTTCATTCTCGAGCAGTTCGTTGGTCTCTGAGTTGCGCCCGATGGGGCTCGTGGATGTTTGGAAGTAGTTCATTGCTTAGAGTATTAAAATATCACGCTCGCCGTAGATGGTATCTTCGTCGTCGTCTTCTGCGAGGTCAATCATGTACTGACCCATGGCCATGGCCAGAGCGACCATGCCGTCAATCTTGTCGGAGCTCTTGCTCTTGTCGAATTTCAAGTTCTCGGCGGGGTCTCTCTTTATCTGGATGTTGCTGCACATCCATCGAAGCAGTTCGTTGTAGCCGTGATCCAGACGAGCGCCTCGAATCAATATCTCGAGATTTTTGACGGGTGCGCTCATGGATGCGAAGCCTTGACCGAAGGCAAAGCACTCGAGGCCGTCGTCCACAAGGTCTGGAATCAAGGTACTCGAGTTCCAGCGGTCAAACGCTATGCCCTTGACATCGTAGTTCTCGCACATCTCAAGGATGTCCCTGCGCAGCACTCGGTAGTCTGTCGAGTTGCCATCTGTCACCGTGAGCAGTCCCTTCTTCACGAAAGCGTCGTAGTCGGCCCCTGTGCGACCGCGTCGGCGCTCTACTGCTGCCGAGGTGACCCATGCCTTGAGCAGCACCTTGAAGTCGTCGCCGTCTGGAATGATGAGCACGAAGGCGGTGATGTCTTCCGTGGCGGCAAGGTCAAGACCTCCCCAAGCGGGCAGGCCATAGTAGTCCTCTGGATCGAAGGCCGTGCAGCCACTCATGAAGTCCTCGTCGCTGACCCACTTTTCCTCGGAGCTTGTCCATTGGTTGAGGTGCAAGCGTCGGAAGGTGTTCTCGTAGGTGACGAGCTGCTTGGCCTTGTCGCTCTGTTGCTGTAGGTACTCGAGCTTGATGCTTGAGCCGATGCCAGGGTTCACCTTTGCCCATGTGCTTGGTGCGTGGATGTCGTCCTCTTCATCAATCTCATAAAGTACAGGCAGGAAGGTGCTGTCCTCAATGCTCCCCTCTCTGACCTTGCGTGCATAGTCATAGAGCTCGTAGCAGATGCTCTGCTTGTCATGGCCTGCCGTTGTGATGGCCAGAGTGATTGGTTGGCGGCGTGCGCCTGTTGCGGTGGTTAGAACATCCCAAAGCTCTCGGCTTGGTTGGCTGTGGACTTCATCGAATAGGATCGCCGCAGCATTAAATCCGTGTTTGGTGTTTGCGTCCGCGCTGATGGCTTGAATGAAGGACGAGTCGTTGTTCAGCACGATGCTGTTGCGGTAGACCTTGCACTTCTTCGATAGGAATGGCGAGTTCATCACCATCTGCTTCTGTATCTCGTGAATGATTCCCGCCTGTGCTCGGTCGGCTGCCGCAACGATTACCTCGGTTCCTGGCTCGTTATCTGCAAAGAGATGGTACAGACCCAGCGCAGCGATGAGGTTGCTCTTGCCGTTCTTGCGAGGTATTTGAATGTAAGCCGTGCGATATTGGCGCAGCCCATTCTCGTCGAAGGTTCCGTAGAGTGGGTTGATGATGTCGGTCTTCTGCCACTCGTCCAAGATGAAGGGCTTGCGAGCAAGCTCACCCTTGACATGGGTGCAGAAGGTCTCGATGAATTTGGTCACGCGTTCGCTGCTCATTTCAATAGGTCGTCAATGTCCTCCACCTCTTCGCTCTTACCAACTCGCGCTCGGCTGCTTGGTGTGAGTCCAAAGTGTTGGATGAGTTTGAAGACGCGATTCCACGCCTCCTGCATAATGGCGACCTCTGGGTTGGGTCGTCGGATGGTGCCCGTGGCGGTCTCGCTTTCGTAGGTAGGCCCGAGCTTCTTGATAATAGAGCGCGCGGCCTTGTAGTCTTCCCACGCCTCTGCCAACATCTCGAGGCTGATCTCGTCGAGGTCGCTGATGACACCGAGCTGCTCGAGCCTTCGAGCAAGACGGTCAAAGGTCTCGCGGCTGATGGCATCCAGATGGTCTGGAGTCTTAGGCTTCTGCGCGGGCAAGTCAAGCCCATGGCCGTCGCGGTCGTTTCGATATGTTCCCGCTGCGCGCTTGATGGCTTGCGGTTTCTTTGGTGGCCCTGGCATATTCTTTGAAATTTAGATGTTTAAACAAATACCCTCCCTATCTTGACAATGTGAAAGTGCGCCTCTGTTGCGTCGATGTACAGCAATCCGCTGGGAGGTTTGAACCCCCCCTACCCATGTAAGTCATTGATTCTCTGCGTTTTTCCTTTTCTCCTTGCCCTCGCGTGAGCTCTTCTTGTTGTGACAGCGCGCGCACATAGGCTGGAGGTTCTCAATATCTAAACGAGCGCCGCCGTCTGAGATGGGTCGGATGTGATCCACTACAGAGGCGGGCACTCCACATTCTCTGCAGAGTGGCTCGCCTTGTAGTACAAATTTCCGCAGGGTTCTCCATGGTCTGGAGTTGTAGAAGTCCGCGTCGGGGCCGTCGTTCCCTTTGAAGGTGGGCTTGCGCTTGGCAATCCACGGCTTGCGCTTGCCTCTTGGTAGATTAGGCATGGCTACAGGTGCATCTCGTTTTTCTTAACGATAGCCACCGCCCAATAAAGCCACCCAATGGTGACCGCTTTCTCGCAGATGGCGCTGTCGTAGCACACACTCACGAACGGAAGCAGGTGAATGCTGCCCACAAGTCTCAAAGCTTCTATTTCCATCGGTCTTTGTTTTTAGTTCTCCATTCATTGCATTCATAGTAGGAGTTGCTGCAAAACAACTCCGTGCCGTCTTGTATCACCGCCCAATCTTCGTGGATGGTGAAGCGGATGCTCGGCGCACTAAGCCAATCCATCGCGCAGGCGTTCAATGTGGTCGCGGTACATTCTCGCGG
>Ga0102812_10001663_pt1 | contig 15363 bp, 13 predicted proteins | sample ColrivemetaGS713_FD_79334 | JGI IMG/M metagenome (GOLD analysis project Ga0102812, IMG submission 79334) | Estuarine microbial communities from the Columbia River estuary - Flood tide ETM metaG S.713 | ecosystem: Environmental > Aquatic > Marine > Intertidal zone > Estuary | place: USA... | reverse complement strand
TGGAAAACCCGATGATCACCATCAGCGCGATCACCACCATCGCCTTATCGGCTATGGGGTCGAGCATTGCGCCCAGCTTTGTTTCCTGCTTCCAGGCACGTGCAAGATACCCGTCAAACCAGTCTGTCACTGCAGCGAAAATGAACAGGATAAGCGCAAACCAATCCGCGTAAGGGCGCGTAAAAAACAGAAACATGACAGCCAGCATGGGGGCCGCCAAAAGCCGTAGTACAGTCAGGATGTTGGGCAAGGTCAATGTCATGACTGCACCCTACACGCTGGACCTGCTACAGAAAAGCGGATCACAGCAGCCAGGAACGACATTCGTGTCGTCTTTGACAACCTGTACGATCTTTCGAGACCGCCGCAGGTGATTGCAGCCTCAGCCGCGGTCATGGAAGAAGTCATAGATCTTTTCTGCCAACTGCCCGGACACGCCGTCCACGGCCTTCAAATCACTGAGATTGGCGCGGGCCACAGCCTTGGCAGAACCAAAATGCGCCAACAATGCCCGTTTGCGAGATGCCCCCACGCCCGGCACGTCGTCCAGCGGCGTCGCACCCACAGATTTGGCGCGTTTGGCGCGGTGCGTGCCGATGGCAAACCGGTGCGCTTCATCCCGCATCCGCTGCACGAAATACAAAACCGGATCGTTGTGTCGCAACGCTAACACAGGCTTACCCGTCCTGTGGAATTCTTCCTTGCCGGCATCGCGGTCCAACCCTTTGGCCACACCCACCATGGGAATGTCACCGACGCCATATTCCTGCATGATGCTGCGCACGGCGCTGACCTGTCCGGCACCACCATCGATCAGTAACAGATCCGGCCAGAGCCCCAGACTGCGATCCGGGTCTTCCTTGATCAGGCGCTTGAATCGACGGGTCAAGACTTCCTTCATCATGCCGAAATCATCTCCCGGCGTAAGATCATCGCCTTTGATGTTGAACTTGCGATACTGATTTTTCTGAAAACCATCTGCCCCTACAACAATCATAGCTCCGACAGCGAACGCACCCTGAATGTGGGAGTTGTCGTAAACTTCGATCCGCGCCGGTGGATCGGCCAGGCCAAATGCGTCGGCCACACCCTTCATCAAACGGGCCTGACTTGCAGTTTCCGCCTGTTTGCGGGCCAGACTTTCACGCGCGTTGCGCATTGCACTGTCGATCAGTTCCGCTTTCTCTCCCCGTTGTGGCACGATCACTTCAACCTTGCGGCCAAGTTTTCCGCTCAAGGCGTCCGCCATCAGGTCCGGGTTCTCGATCTCGTTGCTGAGGATGACCATGCGCGGCGGTTCTCGGGTGTCGTAAAACTGACCGACAAAGGCCTCCAGTACTTCGGCAGCATCTACATCCAGCCCGACCCTGGGGTAATAATCCCGGTTGCCCCAATTCTGATTGGCACGAATGAAAAACACCTGAACGCAGGCCTGCCCGCCTTCCAGATGCAGCGCGATGATATCTGCTTCGGCCACGCCCTTTGGATTGATCCCCTGGGCCGTCTGTACCTGTGTCAGCGCCTTTATCCTGTCACGCAGGGCTGCTGCACGTTCAAACTCCATGGCGTCCGAAGCCGCCCCCATCTCTTTGGCCAATCTGGATTGAATATCGGTTGTTTTGCCAATCAGGAAATTTTCCGCATCGCGTACTGTTTGCCGATACTGTTCCGGGCTGATCTTGCCGACACAAGGCGCCGAGCAGCGTTTGATCTGGTACTGCAGGCATGGCCGCGTCCGGCTTTCGAACACCGCGTCCGTACAATCGCGCAGCAAGAACACCCTTTGCAGCTGGTTCAGGGTACGATTGACTGCTCCAGCACTTGCAAACGGGCCGTAATAACTGCCCTTCTCCTTTTTGGCGCCACGATGTTTCTTGATCTGTGGAAAGCGATGATCAGACGTAACCAGAATGTTGGGGAAACTCTTGTCATCACGCAAGAGCACGTTGAACTTGGGCTTCAGCTGTTTGATCAGATTCTGCTCAAGAAGCAGCGCTTCGGTTTCTGTCCGCGTGGTCAGGAACATCATTGACGCCGTCATCGAGATCATCCGCTCGATACGTCCCGAGTGTCCGGTTGGGCGCGCATAGTTGCTGACACGCGCCCGCAGATTGCGCGCCTTGCCAACATACAGCACGCGGGCCTGTGCATCCAACATGCGGTACACGCCCGGTGAACTGTCCAAGGTCCGAAGATAACCCTGGATCACATCGTGACCTGTCGCCACATCTTTGGGTTGATCTGTTTGCGAATCTGTCATCCGAATTTGGCCGCGAGTCTCGATTGTGGCTGCACTGTCGCGCAGGCGGTTTCAAGGGTTAAGGTGTCCACGGATACTGTGGATAAGTCTGACGATAACTTTACATCATCCAAGTTTTTTCGTTGTTTTGCGGGGCCTTCGCCGATTTGCCTAATTTTTAGGCGGCATTTTAACTCCATGATTATATTGGATATTTTCTTTTTACTGCAGCAAGCACTTGAAAACAAAGGCCTTTTGGTAACGGATTTGTAACACTTATTTACGCGGTGCAAAACTCGCACGAGGTGCCCTCGTCATTCGACACCCAGAACGTCCTTTGTCTGCCAAACAAGGTGCTGGCCACCATCAATACACAGCAGTTGCCCCGTGACCGATTGCGCATCCAGGAAGTACCCCAAAGCAGCAGTGATATCCGACGGATGAGCTCCTCGGTTCAGGACGGTGCTTGCACGTTGTACCGAAAAATGCGCTGCACTTTGGCGTGCGCCCTGCATTGTTGGCCCTGGACCAATGGCGTTAACCCTGATCGCCGGCGCCAGCGCCTGAGCCGAGGTACGGGTCAGAGCCCACAACCCCATTTTGGCCAGCGTATAGGTCATGAATTCAGGTGTCAGCTTCTGCACACGCTGATCAATCATGTTTACAATCAAACCCGTCGCCACCGGCTCATTCTGGTCATCGATGTGGGGCAACAATCCCTGAGCAGCCATCGCCTGAGTCAGCACGAAGGGCGCCCGAAGGTTGCTTTGCATGTGACGGTCCCAGCTTTCGCGGGTTGCACTGCGCAGGGTGTCGTACTCAAAGATGGACGCATTATTTATCAGACAGGTGACCGGGCCGCCCAACGAATCTATCGCGCGCGGCAGCAGCGTTTCGGTTTGGTCATCTTCCAACAGGTCTGCCTGCAGTGCTACGGCGCGGCGACCCATTTTGGTGATCTCTTCGACAACTTGCTGTGCCGATCCTTCGGAGCTCGCGTAATGAACAGCCACGTCATATCCGCGCCCTGCCATATAGAGTGCCATGGCGCGCCCCAGTCTCAAGCCCGCTCCGGTGACTAGGCAACGTGTCATCCCGACCTCCCCAAGTTCGGTTTCAGGTAAGCAAAAGCGTCAGATAGCCCGCGTAGAGCACAGTCAAGACGATACCCCACATCCGGGTGATATCTTGTCGTAAATAGACAAAAGGAACCAACAGAACGGATGCCGCAAGCATAACCCACAAATCAAAGTGCAAGAACTCCGGATCAACCGGTATGGGGCCGACGAGGCTGGCAATCCCGATGATGGCGAGCAGGTTGAACATATTGGAACCGATCACATTGCCCAGAGCCACATCGGCCTGACGGCGCAGCGCCGCCATCACCGTCGTCGCCAGTTCGGGCAAAGATGTTCCAATCGCCACCAAAGTCAGGCCAATGACCGTGTCGGACACGCCATACAGCTTGGCAATGATAGTGGCATTGTCGACCAGCAAACCTGCGCCCAACGGAAGTCCTACAAGACCGAGCACCAAAAACACGAAAATCCGCCACCACGGCAGGTTTGGGTCGACGCCCTCTATGTCTTCCTCTTCATCCTCGCGACATGCCTGGCGGTGCAAGTGAGCATCCCGAAACGCATCCGCCAGCACCAAAGCCAGCGCCGCTAGCAGGACCAGTCCGGCAATCCAGTCAAACACGCCCCGGAACGCAAGCGCAATAAACAATACCGACGCCATAATCATGTGATTGAAGGTTTTTTTGGTCTCACATTCTGACGTATGCATGGTAGCCAGAAACGCCGGAATACCCAGAACCAGAAGAATGTTGGCCGTATTCGATCCGACGACGTTCCCAAGTGCAAGACCGGGTGCGTCTTCCATAACGGCTTTGATGGAAATGAGCAGTTCAGGTGCGGATGTCCCGAATGCCACAATAGTCAGGGACACAATCAACGCCGGAATACCGAGTCGCAAGCTTACGTTTACGGCCCCCTTGACCAGCGCGTCACCTGCCAGCAGCAAAATCAGGAGGCCAAGCCCGGACAGCAGCCATGGCATCATCTCACGACGCTCCCTTACCACAGGAGCAGGGGCCCTTGCCGATCCTGTAGCGCCCGCAGCCCGAACACTTGGCGGCGGCCATACGTTTGCCACCCAGCCAATGCAGCTTGCCGAACATCGCCAACACCGCAATCACGACCAGAAAAAGGGAAACCGCTTTTAGGATCATGCTCAGAGCCCAAACCGTCCGAAGGCGGCGCGCTCTTCTATGCCTTGGGTCACGTCATCCAGGATATTTGTGGCGAAACGTCCCCAGATGGGGCGCCGCATTTCAAATCTGCGGAACTTCACCTTGTCCCCGAACCGTTCTTTCATCATCGGCTTGATATGTCCTATGCCGTCTATAAGGCCAAGCTCAGTCGCGCGCCGCGCCAGCCACACCTCGCCTGTAAACAGGTCCTGGTCTTTCGGCAGTTTGGCTGCGCGCCTCGCACTGATATGGCTCTTGAAATTCACATGGATATCTTCGAGCAACACCTTGAGGCGCGCAACATCCTCAGGGTTTTCCGGTCGAAACGGATCCAACATGGATTTTGACTTGCCCGCTGTATAAACGCGCCGTTCGATCCCTTGACGTGCCAGGAATTCATGCACCCCGAAAGACGCGGAAATGACACCGATGGACCCGACAACAGAACTTTCGTCGGCGTAAATCTCATCTGCCGCGGCCGCCAGCCAATACCCGCCAGATGCGGCAACGTCTTCGACAAAAGCAATGACCGGAATTTTCTTTTCTTCGGCCAGCCTACGGATCCGCGCGCCTATCAACGAGGACTGCACAGGACTGCCCCCGGGCGAATTAATTTCCAGCACCACTGCATCCGGCTTGCCTTTTGAAAAGGCTTTTTCAATCACAGGCGCCAGATTGGCATCGTTCAGAGTGGCCCTGCCTGACGCGCTGATCATTCCGGCAAGACGGATAACTGCGACAGAGGGGGCGGTTTTTACAAAGGGAATCCAGCTTTTCATATTGCTCCATGTAGATCGGCAGCAGGGCGCAAACAAGTCGCGCGTCCAGAAGAGTTGTCATGCTGCACCGTTATTGCCGAATGCGCCATCCCGTTCTGAAGATCCACCAGATCACCGCAAGGCACGCAGCGGTAAAGGCCGCGATTGCCGCGAGACTCAAACCAATGGGCAAATCCGCCGCCCCAAAAAACGACCACCGGAACCCCGAGATAAGATAAACAACCGGATTGAACATCGAAATCGTCTGCCAAACCGGTGGCAACATGGTGATCGAATAAAACGACCCGCCCAAAAACACCAAGGGCGTCACAATCAGCAACGGTACCAGTTGCAATTGCTCAAAGCTCCCCGCCCAAATGCCAATAATGAACCCCATCAAGGCAAAACTGATACAGGTCAGCAACAGAAAGGTGATCATCGCCAGCGGATGTGCAATCTGGACATCTACGAAAAACACCGCCGTAAACAGGATGATCGCGCCGATAAACACGGCCTTTGTCGCAGCCGCGCCAACATAGCCCGCCACGATCTCCAGGAAACTCACCGGTGCCGATAGCAATTCATAAGTCGTGCCAATGAATTTCGGAAAATATATCCCGAATGACGCGTTTGAAATCGACTGCGTAATAACGGTCAGCATGATCAGGCCGGGTACGATGAACGACCCGTAGCTGACCCCTTCGACCTCTTGAATCCGGCTTCCGATGGCTGCGCCGAACACCACGAAATAAAGCGACGTGGATAGAACAGGCGACAGGATACTTTGCCCGATTGTTCTGAAAAATCGCGCCATTTCATAGACGTAGATCGCCCGTACCGCTATTAGATTCATGCTGCGTCCTTGGATCCGCTGTCCTGCACAAGATCGACGAAGATATCTTCAAGGCTGCTTTGCTGCGTCGCGACGTCCCGCAGGGTCAGCCCGGCTTTGGCCAGGTCTGACAGAAGACGCGTAATCCCGGTGCGTTCGCCGTGCGTGTCATAAGTATATACCAGCGTACTGCCACCCTGCGTTATCTGCATATCTGTCCAGTCAAGTTCGGGCGGCAATCGTTCAATGCTTTCAGCGATTGTTACGCGCAGATGCTTTTTGCCCATGCGGGCCATCAACTTTGACTTTTCTTCGACCAGCAATAGCCGACCTTTGGCGATAATACCAATGCGGTCCGCAATTGCTTCGGCCTCTTCGATGTAGTGCGTGGTCAGCACGATCGTGACGCCATCAGATTTCAGCCTGGCGACAATATCCCACATGTCTTTGCGCAACTCGACATCCACGCCTGCCGTCGGCTCGTCAAGAAAAAGCAAGCGCGGTTCATGCGCCAGCGCCTTGGCAATCAGGACGCGGCGTTTCATGCCGCCTGACAGTGCACGAATTTGCGTGTCTTTCTTATCCCACAAGGAAAGCTGGCGCAGGATTGTCTCGACTTTGCCGTCGTCGTGCGGCTTTCCAAACAAGCCGCGCGAAAATCTTACTGTGTTGATAACCCGTTCAAATGGTTCAAGGCTGATGTCCTGCGGCACCAGCCCGATCATGCCGCGTGCGGCTCTGTAATCCCGAATGATATCATGTCCCGCGACCGTCACCTGCCCGGATGTGGGCGACGTAATCCCGCAAACAGTCGAGATCAGTGTTGTTTTGCCCGCGCCATTCGGCCCCAGCAACGCAATGATTTCACCCGCATTGATTTGCAGCGTGACGCCTTTCAGCGCCTCAAACCCATCCGCAAAGGTCTTGCGCAGGTCTCTAATGTCCAAAAGTGTTGACATGATCGCTCCGCCCTCTGTCTGTGCATCTTAAGGGATCATCTTGCCAGTCAACAGGCGCACACCTGCCAGACGCAAGCGCGCGCACAGTCAGTCTTTGCTGGTCAACCGCTTGAGCCAGCTCTTCTTTTTCTCTTCCGGCGCCTTGTCGGCGTCTTCGGCCGGGCCTTCCAGGGCCAATTGCAGGTTGGAAAAAAACTGATCCGCCATTTTCTTGGCAAATCCGTCTATGATCCGGCTGCCCAACTGCGCCAGCTTGCCGCCAACCTTGGCTTCGACGTCATAAGACAGCTCGGTTCCGCCATCTTTTTCCACCATGCTAACGTCCGCTGCGCCTTTGGCGAAACCGGCCGCACCTCCCTTACCTTCGCCCGATATCTTGAGCGACCGTCCCGGCACCATTTCGCTCAGCGCCACCACACCCTTGAACGTAGCCTTAACGGGGCCGACCTTCTGCACGACCGTGGCCTCAAACCCTTCTTCAGGCGAACCAGATACGGATTCCGCGCCGGGCACGCAGGCTTTCAGAACTTCGGGGTCCAGCAAAGCTGCGTAAACTTCAGCCGGGGTGGCCGCGATCTGTCGGGTGTCTGACATTTGCATGGCATTGCTCCTTGTGAGTGATTTTTCTGTCATACCCGAGCGGCGCAGCAGATGCCAATGGGATAGACAGTGTTGCATTTGGGCTGGACAGTACCGTTGGAGCAGATAGCACTATCTCATGAGTTTGATACCGCAGAACCGCGCCGGGCCGGGCATCGCATTTGTTTTGGCAGGCGTGCTGGCGATTTCAATAAACGACATGCTGATCAAACAATTGTCCGGCGGCTATCCGCTGCATGAAATCGTATTCTTGCGCTCGGGTATCGGAATTCTGTTTTCACTGGTCCTCGTTCAGTTCGAAGGCGGGTTTAGCATTCTCAAGACGCGCCGCCCACTGCTGCATGCCTTGCGCGGCGCGCTGATCGTGGTGTCAAACATGAGCTATTTCGTTGCTCTGGCAGCCATTCCGCTGGCCGACGCCACTGCGCTGTTTTTCGCCGCACCTTTGTTCATCACGTTGCTGTCAATCCCGGTTCTCGGCGAAAAGGTCGGGCCTCTGCGGCTCGGCGCGGTCGTTGTGGGTTTTCTTGGCGTCATCATCATGCAGCGACCTTGGGTTGAGGCGGAAAACCTGCAAGCTTCACGGTTGGTGCTTTTGTTGCCGATACTGTCGGCACTGACTTACGCGCTCAACCAGTTGATGACCCGCAAACTGGGCGTGGACACCAAGGCATCTGCATTGTCGGTCTACATTCAGGCCACGTTCATTATTGTTTCACTGACGTTCTATGCAGTCGCAGGCGATGGCCGATACGCCGGAACAAGCGACAATGCCTCCGTGCAATTCCTGCTGCGCGCCTGGGTCTGGCCCGCTGCACAAGACTGGTGGGTGTTGGCCGGACTCGGGACGAATTCGGCCATTATCGGTTATTGTCTGAGCCAGGCCTACCGCATGGCCGATGCCGCAACAGTGGCCCCGTTCGAATATGTCGGGCTGCCGCTTGCCGTCTTCTGGGGCTATGTGATTTTTGCCGACCTCCCGACTTGGGAAGTCTGGATCGGCATCGCATTCATCCTGTCCTCGGGTCTGTTCGTGTTCCTGCGCGAGCAACAAAAAGCCCGTATCATTGCGCGCGGTCCTGTGCGGCGCCGCTGACCCGCGATTACTCGATACGCACAACAACCTTTCCGGTCGCCTGCCGCGTTCGCAGCAGATCAAGAGCCACAGACGTGTCTTCCAAAGGCAGCACATGGCTGACATGCGGTTTGATCCGGCCTGCCACATACCAATCTATCAGCACCCGAAAACTATCCGTCAACACCGCCGGATTGATCCGCCGATACCCGCCCCAGTAAAAGCCGATCACCGACAGGTTCTTGACCAACAGCAGATTGGCGGGAATCTGCGGCACCGTGCCGGACGCAAAGCCCAGAGGCAGCAGCCGCGCTTCGGGATTACAAGCGCGCAAGGCCTGCATGAAAAGATCGCCGCCAACTGGATCGTAGACGACGTCCGCGCCCCCCAATGCCTTGACGTCGGCGCGCAGGTCGCAGGTATCTGAATCCAGAAGGTGATCGGCACCCGCAGCTTTGGCAACCTGCAGTTTGTCGCCCCCCCGTGCGACCGCAATGACTTCGGCGCCCATCACCTTGCCCAACTCAACGGCAGTCAGCCCCACGCCACCAGACGCGCCCAGCACCAGCAAACGCGCACCCGGTTTCATCTGCGCCTTGTAATCCAAGGCGACATGGCTGGTGCCGTAGGCAATCAGAAAAGCGGCCGCATCCACGTCCGTCATTTCATCGGGTACCGGCACGCAGACATCCGCAGGCACACAGGCATAGTCCGCCAGACCGCCAAAGCCGCAATAGGAGGCAACACGCTGGCCCACGCGCAGGTCTGCAACCCCCTCGCCAATCGCAGTCACCGTGCCGCACACCTCCATTCCCAGTGTTACCGGCAGCGTAGGCTTTTCCTGATATGTGCCTTTGATGATCAGCAAATCCGCAAAATTCATGCCGCAGGTGTGAACCTTTATTTGCACCTCTCCAGCATTGGGAACAGGCACCGGCACCGTGTTCAGTGTCGGGAGTTTTCCCAGTTCGGTCAGCTGCATCGCGCGCATGATATTTTCCTCCTTGGGCATAAAATCCTGCAGCGAAAAGGCCAGAGCAGGCCTCAAATGGCAAGCCGGTTTTGCCCGATGCGGCATCCCGCAAACCCGCAGAAGGCCTGTGCACAGCGCGCGCCCTTGCGGAACAACAACCCGACATGAACCGCTCTCAAACCCATCTGTGCCGCAAGCAGGGGTTCATTTAGGTGGAAAACGTGCCAGTCGCCACTATCGCAAAGCAGTAACCGTGGCGTGCATACGCACTTCGATTTGCCCAAGAGAGGCGCGATTACCGCTAGAGTGGCCACGCCAAACTTGCTAGTGGCAACTACAGACACAGTTTTGAAAGGACACGTCATGCCCGCGATCACGCGCAAACATACCGGCGACCGTATGAGCCAACTCGTCATCCATGGCGATACTGTTTATCTGGCCGGTCAGGTCGGCACCTCCGGCGCCAGCGTCGCGCAGCAGACACAAGATTGTCTGGACAAAATCGACGCATTGCTGGCCGAGGCCGGAACAGACAAGACGCGCATCCTCCAGACAACAATCTGGTTGGCGGACATGGCAGATTTCAGCGAGATGAACAGCGTTTGGGATGCCTGGGTCCCAAAAGGTCACACACCCGCTCGCGCCTGTGGTGAAGCAAAACTGGCAGCCCCCGGTTATCTGGTCGAATTGATCGTGGTGGCCGCACGGGCCTGAATAGCGACTTATTGCGCGGCGGTATTTATTGCCGCGCAAATCTCATCCCACTTGGCCACTGATGTCTTCGGGCGCGATGGCAACTGTCTTGACGATGGCGTGGCACGTCACGCCCGGAGCAAGATCTAGCGTTGCAACTGAGCGGCGCGTGATCCGAGCCAGCACTCTGCCTGCCTGTGTGCGCAACGACACAATGGCACCGGGACCATCCCCGGACCTGATCGATTCCACCTCACCACACAAGATGTTCAGCGCCGACAACCCCTGAGGCAGTGTCCTTGACAAGATAACGTCCTGCGCAGGAATTCGAACCCGTATCAACGTGCCGACATCCTGCGGCAGTCGTGGCAGAAACAGCGCCGTGCCAGCGGCGTCCAGTTCTGTCAGCCCATCCGCGTGATGCTTCCTGACGCGTACTTCAAGCACGGCGCCGACCCCGCGCGTGCCCAGAGGCATCACGGCAGGATCGCCCAGCACCTCCGCCGCCGGTCCCTGCCGCAAGACTTTTCCGTCCTGCAAGGCGATGACGGTGGTGGCAAGTCGCGCCACTTCAGCAGACGCGTGACTGACATAGAGAATGGGCACCGCAACCTCATCGCGCAAACGCTCAAAATAGGGCAGGATTTCAGCTTTTCTTGCATCATCCAGTGCGGCCAGAGGCTCATCTGCCAAAATGAGGCTCGGGCTGGCCAACAGGGCGCGACCGATGGCGACCCTTTGCTTTTCCCCCCCGGACAATTGCCCCGGACGACGGCCGAGCAATGGCCCGATCCCCAACATCTCGATCATCGCGCTTTTGCTAATTGCTGTCTGACGTCTGCGCGCAAACCAATCGCCGTATGCCAGGTTTTGGGCAACCGTCAGATGCGGGAACAGACGTCCTTCCTGAAACACATAACCCAGATTGCGCCGATGTATCGGTCGGCACAGGCCGCGCGCCGTGTCCAGCAACACCTGATCACCCACCGCAATGCGCCCGGATTGCGGGGTCAGCAGCCCTGCCACCGCATTGATGATGGTGGTCTTGCCCGATCCAGAGCGTCCAAACAGCACGGTCAGGCCCTCAGGCACCTCAAATGCGACATCCAGATCAAAGCCGTCAAAAGCATGGCGCAGGGATACGGACAGTGTCATGCGCTGCCCACCCGACGCGCGACCCTGCGCGCCACCGCCTCGGACAACAGCAAGGCCGCCATGGCAATGAGCACCGATAACGCCACCAGCCGCAATGCTGACGTCTCTCCACCGGGAACCTGCAAAAAGGTATAGATCGCAGAGGCAAGTGTCTGTGTTTGACCCGGGATGTTGGACACGAACGTAATGGTCGCACCGAATTCCCCCATCGCCTTGGCAAAGGCCAGGATCGCGCCGGCAATGACGCCAGGCAGGATCAGCGGCAGGGTTATGGTGAAAAAGACCCACGGCCGCGATGCACCCAATGTCGCCGCGGCCTCTTCCAGCTTTGGGTCCACTGCTTCGATCGACAGCCGGATGGACCGGACCATAAGCGGAAAAGCCATCACCGCCGCTGCAAGGGCAGCCCCCGTCCAGCGAAACGCAAGCACAATTCCCAACTGTTCCAACATCCCGCCAACCAGACCCTGCGTGCCAAATGTCAGCAGCAACAGGTAACCAGTGGCCACCGGCGGCAGGATAAGCGGCAGATGCACCAACCCGTTCAACAGGGCGTGACCCGGAAACCGCCAGCGCGCCAAAGCAAAGGCCACAAATATTCCAAACGGCAGGCTCAGCAGTGTAGCCCAGAATGAGACGCGCAAAGACAATACAACCGCTTGCCATTCTTCGGGGCCAAGCCAGTCAATCATGGTTTAGTGTCCGGCAATACAAACCCCTGCGCCTCAAAGATCGCGCGCGCTTCAGGCGATTGAAGGTAGGCCATCAAGGCTCTGGTGGCCGGTGTCCCGCGCCCGGCGACAATGGCCGCCGGATAGGTGATGGGCGGGTGTGTAGCGGCGGGAAATACACCAACCACGCTGACCGAGGGCTCTGCACGGGCATCTGTCAGGTATACAATTCCAAAAGGTGCCTCGCCCGACGCGACCAGGGACAGCGCGCCGCGCACATTGTCCGATTGCGCGACTTTGTCCGCCACAGCATCCCACTGCTCCAAGGCGCGCAGGGCAGCCTTTCCATAGACGCCGGCCGGCACCGCATCCACCAACGCCATGGCCAACCGTCCGTCGCCCAGGATGTCGGCAAGATCCATATCCGGCGTAATCGGAACAGTGGCCGAAGAAGTGCCATGCGCAATCAGCACAAGCGTATTGCCCAGAACGTCCACACGACTGTTGGGGTCGATCTTGCCATCGGTCTCAAGCAGGTCCATCCAATCGGCACTGGCTGAAATGAACACATCCGCAGGTGCGCCCAATTGGATTTGTCGCGCCAACGCAGAAGAACCTGCGTAGGACGTCGTCAAACGGTGTCCTGTGTCGCGCAGGAATCCGGGTGCGATCTGGTCCAGTGCCGTCTTGAGACTCGACGCCGCGAAAAGCAATACCGCGTCAGCCCGGACAGGCTGACCAAGGCACAACAACAGCAGGGCCGCGGCCAAGATCCGTGATGTCAGGCACTGCCGCATTGTTTGCACGCGAACTCTCCGAAACTGCATGGCCTCAAGGATCGCAGGCTGCGGGTGGCGTCCGCAAGCCCAAAATCAGGCCCACCTGTCAGAGCGGGCCCGCCTCTGGTTCGGCGTGGCTGTGTAATCCGGCACGGTTCGTACGGCATTCCAGTCCGGCAGGTCGCAGAAAATGGCCAATTTGCGTTGGTTGCCCGGCCTATTTCCATGGTCGCTAAGGACGCTCCGATTTTCAGCGACGCAGCCCTCAGGCGGCGTCGCGCGCCCCGGTATCCTTCGTATCGAGGCTCGCCGGAACCCATGTCAGATCACCCACATAACGCTGCGCCAGATGGCCAGACCCGTCCATCTGAAATAGATGCAGCCAGCGGTTATCAAAAAGATCCCGTACCTGTGGATGACGGCTCAGGATATCAGTGAGCGCATCCGTTGGCGCTTCGATGCAAACCGACAGGCGCAATGGGTCATGTTGCAAGGACACTCCATCGTGGACCGACTGCCAAGGCAAACCGGCCCGCAAAAGCCCGCCATTCCCCTCAACAACACCCAAGCCCCCGGTGACGTTATGCAAAAGCTTGTTGCCACCACCGAAGATATCCGGAGCAACAACAGAACCGTAGTATTGCAGGCTGATCCAGCTGGCGACAACAACAGGCGCTGTCACAATCAACTCCAGCACTTTGAACCCGTCATCCGCCGTCCAATCGTAGTCATGCAGAAAGGCTTGACCGCTCAGGTTCTTGCCCCGTGTGCGCGCGCGCGGAGCTGCGATAAAGGCATTACAACCCGCCAATGCCCATTCAGGCCGCGTTTCCGCCCAGTCGCGGCTGCGGGCTGCAACCTGTCCACCATTGGCCGCCCGCGGCAACCGCAGGGCGCGTTCGGTTGTTGACAGATGGCGCGCAGCAGTCAGCCAGGACTGTGCCTGAACGATGCCCACCTGATGCTCCGGCCCGCATGCCATCTTGTCAAACAAGGTGACATTGTCCGTTGTCGTATCGTGCAGACCTCCAAGAAACACAGTATCGGCGGGGATAGTGATCCCACCTGCTTCAAGGCCCGCCCGCACCTGCGGCTCGTTGAGCAAACCAGCCAAAAGCCGCGCGTTGACCTCTCCCGAATAGCCACCGCAAGCGCCACAGTGTAGCGCGCTGGCATGCGGGTTGTTCACTACATTTGCGCCGTGTCCGATAAACAGAACCAGTGGCGCGAAATTTGACGTCATCGACATCGCGCGCAGGATCGTTCCCGCAGCGGCAACCTTGTCTTCGATGGTCAAAGCGTCGTCAAACCGCGGTTTTGGCGCTTCTTTCGCAACTCCGCCATCAAATCCCAATGCGTCGCGCACCAGCTTGCCTGCATAGACAGGCCCTGTCGCTTCGACGAAGGCAAATGACGATACCGCCGCCAATTTGAAACGTCCCCAGGCCCGCGCCGCCCGCGCCGCAAGCCGTGCGGCGTGATCCTTGTCGACAAGTTCGGGCGCAGTGGCTGTACTGGTCAGACCATGCGTCAGCAAGACCGGCAACCGCTGTTCGGCCACATCAGAGGCGAAATCCTTATGCGCCGTGGTCAATCCGAAGAATCCGGCAAACCCAACTGTCTGAATGCCCGGATCAACGGATTCCAGTGCGCGCCGAAACACTTCAGAGCGTACATCTATGCAGAATGCGGCCTGCAACGCCGGACGCCCCTGCGTTTTGTCATGATTCTGCGATGACAGAACCTCTGCCAGCTTGCGTTGAGCTGCATTCTCAGCCGCTTCCTGAAGCAACCCGCCCGCAATCTGAGCTTCGCTGGCCTTGAGCGGCATCATGTGCGCATGGCAGACATCGGTCCAGTTCGGCCCGATCTGGTCCTTGTAGTGCGCCAACAAAGCCATCTCCCAAATCAGCCGGATTGTCAGCATGTCGGTTGTCATGCTGTTGGTCTCTCCGGCCAGTTCAGCCTCCCACAATTTTTGCCGGGCCAATTGCGACCATCCGCCCAGCCCTAGCAAGAGCTGATGGAAATAAGTGGGTGCAGCCGCAGGAGTGATCTCCAGCGCATCGCAGGCAACCGCCAACGCGGTCCGGGCACGGTCGGGTGTTGCCGCGACAGTTGCGGCAAACCCGGTGAGGCCCGCAATCTCGGGCGTCAGGTCGCGACTGGCAAACACCTGCCAGCTTTCAAAAACGCCGCGACCGGGTGTGGTCTGCCACAACGCCTGTCCTTTATCGAAATATCCCGCAGCCCATGCGCCGACCCTGTCAGCGACCAGACGAGGCCAATCGATTCCTGACGCCTCTGCTGCCAGATGCGCAACAGTAGGCAACGGTGTCTGCGTATCGTCCGGCCCCTGTGCAAATGCGCGCAGG
>Ga0102812_10001662_pt1 | contig 15364 bp, 17 predicted proteins | sample ColrivemetaGS713_FD_79334 | JGI IMG/M metagenome (GOLD analysis project Ga0102812, IMG submission 79334) | Estuarine microbial communities from the Columbia River estuary - Flood tide ETM metaG S.713 | ecosystem: Environmental > Aquatic > Marine > Intertidal zone > Estuary | place: USA... | reverse complement strand
TTGGACCCTACGCATTGTGGCATCACAAACACTTCATTAAACCCATAGAAGGCGGAAACGAAATGGAAGACAATATTAATTATAAAATTCCTTTTGGAATTTTGGGACAGTGTGTACATCCCTTTTTAGTAAAACCCAAGTTGAAAGAAATTTTTGAGTATAGAGAACAAAAGCTCATCGAACTTTTTGGAGAATTCAAATAAAAAAATATGAAAAAAAACATTCTATTTATAGGAGGATCAAGCGGAATTGGACTGGAAACCGTAAAACAGCTACATCAAGATCACAATCTTTTTGTAGCATCACGAACTGCGGATCATTTGGCAGACTTCAATGTGCAACACATCCCATTCGATGTTACAGAACAAGCATTAGACACGAGTCAATTACCGGAAGTGCTGGACGGTTTTGTTTACTTTCCGGGGAGTATTAATCTGCGTCCTTTTAAAGGAATCCGGCCCGAAATATTTGAAAAAGATTTTCACATCAATGTATTGGCAATGATTCGGGTTTTGCAAGCCGTTCTACCCAATTTAGTAGCTTCTCAGCAATCCAGTGTTGTGTTATACAGTCCCGTCGCTGTAAAAATTGGAATGCCCTTTCACACCAGTGTTGCAGCAGCCAAAGGAGCTATTGAAGGATTTGCAAGGTCGTTGGCAGCAGAATATGCACCCAAACTCCGTGTGAATGTAATTGCCCCTTCCCTAACCGATACACCCTTGGCTGATAAATTTTTGAACAACGACATTAAAAAAGAAAAAGCTGCCGAACGTCATCCTCTTAAAAGAGCAGGAAAAGCTTCAGATATCGCATCGATGACGAGCTTTTTGTTGAGCGATCAAAGCAGCTGGATGACAGGACAAATCATTGGAATTGATGGAGGAATGTCTGCTTTAAACACTGGAAATTGAAACAAAAAATAGTGCTTTTTTGGTTTCGAAGAGACTTGCGTCTTGAAGACAATGCAGGGTTGTATGCTGCATTGAACGAATCCTTTCCAGTGCTTCCTATATTCATTTATGATACTTCAATCTTAGGAAAATTACCCAAAATCGATGCGCGGCTCGATTTTATCCACTCATCGATTGCTCTTCTTCAAAAACAGTTAGAGCTCAAAGGAAAATCCATGGTAACCGTTAAAGGAGAACCTCTTGAGGTAATGGGACAACTCATTGAAAGCTATGCTGTTCAAAAGGTCATCACCAATCGTGATTACGAACCTTATGCCAGAGAACGGGATAGCAACATGGCTTCCTTTTTGGAATCCAAAGGAATTGCCTTTGAAACACACAAAGATCATGTGATGTTTGAAAAATCAGAAGTCACCAAAGACGATGGTTTGCCTTATAAGGTATATACTCCCTATTCCAGAAAATGGATGGCGGCCCTTGATAAAGAGGGAATTACCGCCTATCCGTCCGAGAATCACTTGGACAAACTTCTCAATCACCATCAAAAATTGCTTTCGCACGAAGACTTAGGATTTGAAAAATCGGATGTGAAAGCTCCGCAATACAACATTTCAACCGATCTTATTGAGCAATACGAGGCACGAAGAAATTTCCCTGCCGTTGCTGGAACTTCCAAATTAGGCGTTCATTTGCGATTTGGCACAGTAAGTATTCGGCACATGGTTAGCAAAGCCCGAAGTACCGGCAATAATATCTTTTTAAAAGAGTTGGTTTGGCGGGAATTTTTCCAACAAATTCTTTGGCATTTTCCGCATACACAAACAGCGTGTTTCAAACCTCAATACGAACGAATAGAATGGCGCAATAATGAAAATGAGTTTGAACACTGGTGCAACGGAACTACAGGGTATCCTTTTGTAGATGCAGGAATGCGCGAACTCAATGCAACGGGTTTTATGCACAACCGAGTGCGGATGCTTGTAGGTAGTTTTTTGTGCAAACACTTGCTCATTGACTGGCGTTGGGGCGAATCCTATTTTGCTGAAAAATTAATGGATTACGAAATGGCAAGCAATGTAGGAAACTGGCAGTGGGTGGCAGGATGTGGCGTAGATGCGGCTCCCTACTTTAGAATTTTCAATCCTACCGATCAAATCAAAAAATTTGACAAAGCCCACCAATACATTCAAAAATGGGTCCCCGAATTTCAAGAACTTACTTATGCACAACCTATAGTAGAACACAAAATGGCGCGGGAACGCTGCTTAGAGGTTTACAAAAGTGCTTTGAAATAAAATGAAACGGGTTCTCAAAAGCAATCTAACTACCAAAATATGCCCTGTGTGCGAACGCCCTTTCTCTTGGCGAAAAAAATGGGAAACGGTTTGGAATGAAGTAATATATTGTAGCAAACGTTGTAAAAATGAAAGAAACAGCCATCGTATGGTATCGAAATGATTTGAGGGTTCAAGACCATCAATCGTTGTATTTGGCGAGCTGCAATCACCAAAAAGTAATTGCCTATTACACCTTTGACCCCGCTCATTATCAGACCACTTCTTGGGGTTTTAAAAAAACGGAAAAATACCGCGCTCAATTTTTAATCGAAACGGTTCATGCTTTGCAAACAGAACTCGAAGCTCTTAATATCACCTTGGTTATTGGTCAAAAATCGCCTCAAGAAGAATTGCCAGGCCTTATCAAAAAATGGGATGTTGCAACGATTTATCTGCAAAAAGAATGGACTTCTGAAGAACAAAACACACTTAGGGAAGTGCAAAAAAATTGCGATGAAAGTGTAGTGTTCTCCGAACATTACGATCAGTTTTTGTTTCATCCCGACGATATTCCGTTTGAAATCGAACAGCTGCCCGAAGTTTTTACACAATTTCGAAAACAATGCGAAGCAAAAGCCTCGGTACGACCGCTGATTTTAAAGGCGCAATGCATGCCCAAAGAAAATGTACTTTCGGAACGTTACTCTACCCCATCGTTAAACGATTTGGGGCTTGAAACCTCATCCCAAGACAGTCGAACCGCATTTCCTTTTGAAGGAGGAACCCAAGCGGGAAAGCAGCGCATGCAGTATTACGGTTGGGAAAGCAACAAACTTTCGTTTTATAAAAAAACGCGAAATGGATTACTAGGCAAAGACTACAGTTCCAAATACTCGACCTGGTTAGCCAATGGCAGCCTTTCGCCCAGAATGATTTATTGGGACTTGATGGACTACGAACGCAATGTTGAAAAAAATCAATCCACCTACTGGCTGTTTTTTGAGTTGGCATGGCGGGATTATTTTAAATTCATTTCTTTAAAACACCAAGACCGTATTTTTTACTTGGGAGGAATTAAGGGCAGAGACTACGATTGGAAAAACGATTCACAACTTGTCAATCAATGGATACAAGGACAAACCTCGGAGCCGTTTGTCAATGCGAATATGTTGGAACTCAATCACACAGGATGGATGAGCAATCGAGGGCGGCAAAATGTAGCCAGTTATTTGACCAAAGAAATGCACGTCGATTGGCGCATTGGAGCGGCCTATTTTGAAGCCATGCTCCTAGATTACGATGTCCACAGCAATTACGGAAACTGGATGTATGTGGCAGGAGTTGGGAACGATCCCCGCGATCGCAAATTCAACATACCACTCCAATCCCAACGCTATGATGCGCAAGGAGCGTATCAAAAAAAATGGCTGCAAACTACCCTATTCTCATGATAATAAGACTTTTGCTTGGCGACCAACTCAACTTGCAGCACTCGTGGTTTCGAGAAGTACAACCGCAAGTGACCTATGTGCTTTTTGAAATGCGTCAGGAAACAGATTATGTCAAACACCATGTTCAAAAAGTAGTGGGCTTTTTTGCTGCAATGCGTGGCTTTGCAGAAAGCCTACAAAAACAAGGGCATTCGGTATTGTATTATCGCATCAACGATGCTAACAATCAGCACCAATTGGAGAAAAACCTCCAACAAGTGATGTCAGAGTTGACTGCCAATCGTTTTGAATATTTGTACCCAGACGAATATCGATTGGAAAAGCAATTGCAAGCCTTTTGTGCATCCTTATCGGTTGCTTTCCAAGGGTTTGATACCGAACATTTTTTGACATCAAGAGCCACCTTAAAATCGTTTTACCAAGGGAAAAAGCAGTTTGTAATGGAATATTTTTATCGAAAAATGCGTAAGCAGTTCGATATTCTCATGGTAGGTGATCAGCCCGAAGGAGGCAGTTGGAATTTTGATAAAAACAATCGCAACAAGTGGAAAGGCACTGACCCCATTGCGAAAGCCTACGTGCCTAAAACAAGCAATATCACTGCGATTTACAAAGAGGTCGTAGAAAGCGGAATTGCCACTTTGGGAACGTTAACTGCCGATTCGTTTTTGTACCCTACTTCGCGTGAGCAGGCTTTGGAACAACTCCAATATTTCTGTGAGCATTTGCTTCACCATTTTGGCACTTACCAAGACGCCATGCATACGGATGAAGAAAATTTGTTTCATTCCAGAATATCCTTTGCCCTCAATACCAAAATGATAAACCCTCTGGAAGTGGTTACCCACACCATTGCCTTTTACAGAAAAAACAAAGACCGCATTTCACTTTCACAAATTGAAGGATTTGTTCGGCAAATCATAGGATGGCGTGAGTATATGCGAGGCATGTATTGGATGGAAATGCCCGAGTACAAATCGCTCAATGCGTTGGAAAACACCCAATCGCTTCCGGCTTTTTATTGGGATGCAAACACCCAAATGAATTGCTTGCAACACAGCATTCAAAATTCGCTCGATCATGCCTATGCACATCACATCCAACGATTGATGATTACCGGAAATTTTGCTTTACTCACCCAAACCGATCCCGATGCTGTAGATCGATGGTATTTGGGAATATATGCCGATGCGGTGGAATGGGTACAACTTCCCAACACTCGCGGCATGAGCCAATATGCCGACGGAGGAAAAGTAGCAACCAAACCCTATATTTCGTCCGGAGCTTATATTCATAAAATGAGCAACTATTGCCAGTCGTGTGTGTACAATCCCAAAAAACGATTGGGCGACGATGCCTGTCCGTTCAACAGTTTGTATTGGAATTTTTTGGATGACAAACGCCCCCACCTCAAAAACAATCACCGCATGGGAATGATGTACCGTTTGTTGGACAAGATTCCACAAGAAGAATTGACAGCACTCAAAGAACGTGCTTATCAAATTATTGAACACCCGGAACGCTTTTGATAGAATTATGAAAAAAACACCTCCTTCTTTTAGCCCGCAAGAAATTGACCGTATTATTGAAATGGCATGGGAAGACCGTACGCCGTTTGAAGCCATTGAATTTCAATTTGGAATTAAAGAGCAAGCGGTCATTGAACTGATGCGTACCGAAATGAAGGTTTCTAGCTTTCGCATGTGGCGCAAACGCGTACAAGGACGAGCTACCAAACACGCCCAACGAAGAGGCGATGCTGTTGACCGATTCAAATGCTCCCGACAACGCAGTACCGGAAACAAAATTTCCAAACGGTAATTGATTTCATTCCTTTTTTTTATAAATTAGCGGTAGAAACGACCCCAACTCGCTTCCACGCTTATGAACCACCTGCAACACACTGAAATTTCAAAATACAAACCATACTCTTCCCTTGTTCTAGGAATAGGGAATTTTGTGCGTTCTTCAAACGCAGTCTGTGGTACTTCCAAAATCAAAAATTCTCTTTCAAAAAATAAAGACCCTTGGGGTGATTTTTATATAACAAAAAGTTCAACAATACATACCCATACGGCAAGTATTGTTGAACAGAAACAAAAATATAACGGAAATAAACACACCAAAGGTGTATATACACACTAGTTAGCTTGCATTAAAATATGATTTTCAAAAACAACATTATTAAAGGCGTTATTCCATTTGTTGGAACTTTACTTATTGCATGCGGCTTTATAAAAATCAATATTTATTTCAATCATTTTAGGATACGGATACAGGATTATCTAGAAATAACAGAAGTTGTAACGTTGTTTTTAGGGGATATTATTAAATATGGATTATTCGTATTCGCAATAATACTTTTCAATTTTCTCAGAATATCTAGAGCTGAAGATGAAAAAAACAACGACATAAAATGGGAAATAGTTACTTCGAAAAAGTTTTGGACAAGGGTGAAAGCGCATTATAGGTTGAGTGTTGAACTACACTGGGTATCATTATTATGTGTCATTTATCTAATAATCTTAAGTTTTTGGTTCCCAGAAAAACTTGATGGTTTGCGATATGTTTTATTGATTGGACCTAGCATATTATTTTTCAACTTTTTATTACTCGAATTCAGGTCCAAATATTTTCAAGTATATGACAAGGAATTAAATCAATCTGTAAATAATTTACTTATTCTATTTTTCTTGTTTTCACTCTATTCCATTGGATCTTCATTTATTGATATTGAAAAGGTAAAAAATGGTAACTCAGAACAAATATCATTTGTGTATCCGGACAAATCACTTCACACAAATGAAGAACTTGTTTTTATCGGGCAGACTAAAAATTATCTGTTCCTGAATGATTTCGCATTGAAAAAATCACAAGTATTTGAAAGAAAAAATATAACGAATTTTAAAATAACTCAAGCTAACAAAGTATATGAAAAATAGCGGTTTAATCGCTTAAATGAAACAAAATGAATAAATTAAAGGTCAGTTATAAACCGAAAAGTTAGCACTTAAAAATCCGCTACTTTTCATATACAAGACCGTTGCCAGTAATACCTGAAAATCCATTTTCACATTAAAAAACAGTATTAAATTTGGAAAATGTTACCTTTTTAGGTAACTTCGTTTTGAATTTAACGACTAACAAGTTGGGCGAATTTAAAAGAGAAATAGGATTTTACGAAAACCACTTTAAAAATTTCTATTTAAAACAGTCGCTCATTGTTCGTAAGAAAATAGATTGGACTCTTTTGCTTTTGAGAAATACTCGAATTGTTCCAAAGAAATTTTTAAAAAAACTTATGAATACTGACGGACTTTGGGAAGTACGAATTTCAGCAGGAAATGGAATATTCAGAATTTTCTGTTTTTTCGACAAAGGAAATTTAATAATTCTGCTGAGCGGATTTCAAAAGAAAACGCAGAAAACACTCACAAAGGAAATTAAAAAAGCGGAACGATTAAAGAAAGAATATTATAAAAACAAATGATAACTTAAAAGTGGCGAGCACCACTATAACCACGGCAAGTTAAGTTATGAAAGCAGATAAAAGAATTACATCTTTTGATGACCATTTAGACGAACAATACGGAAAAATCGGAACTGAATCTCGTGATGAATTTCAAGAAGAATTTGAAACATTTAAAATTGGAGTTTTAATTCAAGAGGCACGAAAAAAACAACATTTGACCCAACAACAACTTGCTGAAAAAGTAGGAACAACTAAAAACTATATTTCTCGAATCGAGAATAACGCAAGTGATATTAGACTTTCAACTTTAATGCGAATCATCCGAGAAGGATTAGGAGGAAATCTGAAATTATCAATGGATATTTAACAACTGAAAAATAAGTACTACTGACAACACCGTGTATAATTAATGGCTGGTTCTTGCCTATTTACGAAAATCTTAGCAGATTTTCTATTCGGTTTTTATTTGATAAATTAGTTGCTTAAACACGCCACTAATCGTACACAAGTTCCTTACCCATGGCGTTTTCTGGCCAACAGGGTATTTTGAAGTAACATAGCAATGGTCATAGGACCCACACCGCCTGGAACAGGCGTAATATAGCTCGCTTTTTCTTTTACTGCTTCAAAATCAACATCTCCTGTAATGACATAGCCCTTGGGATGGTTGGCATCGGGAACGCGTGTTATTCCTACATCAATGACAATAGCTCCTTTTTTGATCATATCGGCTGTCAAAAAATTAGGAACTCCCAAAGCCGAAATCACAATATCGGCTTAGCGCGTGTACTGTTCGATGTTTTGGGTTCTACTGTGAGTCAATGTAACAGTAGCATTTCCTGGATTTCCTTTGCGACTCATCAAAATGCTCATCGGTCTTCCTACAATATGGCTTCGCCCAATCACTACGGTATGCTTTCCTTGGGTATCGACTTCATAGCGCTTTAACAACTCCATGATTCCAAAAGGGGTTGCTGGAATAAACGTTTCCATATCCAACGCCATTTTTCCAAAATTCGTCGGATGAAAACCATCAACATCTTTGTCGGGATCAACAGCCATGAGTACTTTTTCTTCATTGATGTGCTTGGGCAATGGCAATTGAACAATAAATCCATCGATATTGGGATCGTTGTTAAATTGATCGATTTGGTCCAACAAAGCTTCTTCAGAAGTAGCTTCATCGAGATGAATGAGTGTGGATTCAAACCCAATTCGTTTGCAAGAACGTACCTTGCTGCCTACATAGGTAAGGCTAGCCCCGTCTTGTCCTACCAAAACAGCCGCCAAATGCGGAGTGCGTTCGCCACGTAATTTCATTTGGCTTACTGTTGCCGCAATTTCTTCTTTAATTTGATTGGAGGTTTTCTTTCCGTCTAAAAGTATCATACTAGTTATTTTATCGCATTCCTTGCATCATCTGCATGAGTTTGTTGGAGCCTCCACCCTGCATCATTTTCATCATTTTACTCATTTGCTCAAACTGTTTCAAAAGTTTGTTGACATCTTGAATGGTTTGACCCGATCCAGAAGCAATACGCTTTTTTCGACTGGGATTGATCAATTTGGGCTGGGAGCGTTCAGTGGGAGTCATCGAATGAATCAATGCTTCGATGTGCTTAAAAGCATCGTCGTCAATATCCACATCTTTCATGGCTTTTCCGGCTCCGGGAATCATTCCGACCAAATCTTTCATGTTTCCCATTTTTTTGATTTGTTGGATTTGGGTCAAAAAATCGTCAAAACCAAATTGGCTTTTTGCAATTTTTTTACTCAACTTTTTGGCTTCCTCCTCGTCGTAAAAATCTTGAGCTCGTTCCACCAACGAAATCACATCCCCCATTCCCAGAATTCGGTCTGCCATTCGATCGGGATGAAAGACATCAATGGCTTCCATTTTTTCTCCTGTACCAATAAATTTGATCGGCTTATCAACTACAGATTTAATGGATAGCGCTGCCCCACCTCGTGTATCCCCATCGAGTTTGGTAAGCACTACACCGTCAAAATTAAGGATATCGTTGAAGGCTTTAGCCGTATTTACCGCATCTTGCCCCGTCATAGAATCGACAACAAACAAGGTTTCTTGGTGCTGAAGTTTTTGATGAATGTCGGCAATCTCTTTCATCATTTGCTCATCTACGGCCAAACGTCCTGCGGTATCAATGATGATAACATTGTGTCCGTTTTGCTTGGCGTGTTTTAGGGCGTGGGTTGCAATAGAAACGGGGTTGTTATTTTCGGGTTCTGAAAAAACCTCAACACCTATGGCTTCTCCAACAACCTGTAGTTGATCGATTGCTGCCGGACGATAGACATCACAGGCAACCAATAGGGGTTTTTTGGATTTTTTCGTCTGTAGATAATTGGCGAGTTTTCCTGAAAATGTGGTTTTCCCCGACCCTTGTAATCCCGCCATGAGAATAACAGAAGGGGTTTTGGATATATTGATAGGATCGGACGATCCGCCCATGAGTTCGGTCAATTCATCCTTGACAATTTTGGTAAGCAATTGTCCCGGTTTTAGGGAAGTTAATACCTCCTGCCCAATGGCTTTTTCTTTCACTCTATTGGTGAATTCTTTGGCAATTTTGAAATTAACGTCAGCGTTCAACAAGGCACGACGAATTTCTTTGGTAGTTTCCGCAACGTTGATTTCCGTAATTCTTCCGTGCCCTTTCAGTACATGAAAAGCTTTATCAAGTTGATTGCTTAAACTATTGAACATGATTTTTATCTTTAAAAATAAGCTACAAATTTAAGGATTTCAAAGGAGATTCCTTAACAATTAAAGGGTTAGATTTTTATGTGTTTTTTTCTTTCATTTTTAAAATAACAAACGCGTGTGGGAATGTAATGGCTGCCAAAAAACAAAAGAAAATGGAAAGCATTTCTTGGTTGGAATCTTTGAGCATGGTGTACAAAATTCCAAGAATTAGCATAGAAAGAAGCCAATACAAAAGGGCTTTTTTAATATACACGAGCAGGTGATTGTTGTTGGCATCACCAAAAAGAAACTGCGATTGCTCTTTGATAGAAGGAATGCTATGCCAAAAGACAAAGTAAACCGCAAAGGCAACTATTAGGGTACAATAATAAAAGACTGCACCCAATAAAGTCAAAACGACTAACTGATAAAAAGCCTCTGACCGAATTTTATTTAGGGTTAAAATAGCCGTCACAAAAAGCAATAGAAAAGAAATGACAAGTCCGTATAGATAATAATGAGGAGCTATTGAATACCCTGAAAGGTCATTAATCACACTATTAACCTCATCGATATTGAAATAAAATAATAACATGAAAAGCAATGCTCCGTAACTAAAATAAAAGGAGCGCACTTTGGCCGTTGTTTTGTGAAAGCAATACGACCAATGCTGTTCACCAAAATGATAGGCACTAAGGAGTACAAAAGAAATCAGAGCGAGGATGGGAAAAAAATAAAAGCCCCCAAAAACCGCTAAAACAAAAAACAAGTATAAAATCAACGATTTTAGGTGGGAATAATTAAAAAGTGTCAATTTGGGATCCTGCAACAAATACAGGTCATTTGCACCGTGAATGACGCCGGCTGTCAAGATCAAAACAAAAGAGATAACTTGCTGAATTTGAATAGGTAAAATAAAAGAACCCACCAACAAAATTGCAGTTAGAACCATTATTATATTCTTATTTTTACTCATAAAAAACTAAGTATATTATAAAAAAACGGTTAAAAAAATTAATAATTTTATAGTGAATAAATATAATTTTTATATATTTACTCTAAACAATATATAAAATATACTATAATATTATGGAAAAATTATTTAACATGATTGCATTGGTTCCAAAAATGGCAACTGATGATTACGTAGGGTTTACATTTTTTGTAGGCTGTATGGCAATGATGGCAGCTTCTGCCTTCTTTTTCCTTTCGTTAAGCTCGTTTGACGGAAAGTGGAGAACTTCGATATTAGTTTCAGGACTAATTACGTTCATTGCAGCTGTTCATTATTACTACATGAGAGACTACTGGGCAGATGTACAAGAGTCTCCAACTTTCTTCCGTTATGTAGATTGGATTTTAACTGTGCCGTTAATGTGCGTTGAGTTTTATCTTATTCTTAAAGCAGCGGGAGCCACTAAAAGTTTATTGTGGAAATTGATTACTTTATCAGTAATCATGCTAGTAACTGGTTACTGGGGTGAAGCTGTTGCAAGAGATCAAGCCGCATTTTGGGGACTACTTTCTAGTATCGCTTATTTTGTAATTGTTTATGAAATATGGTTCGGTGGTGCTTCTAAACTAGCAAAATCTGCTGGAGGAGCCGTTGAAAGTGCTCACAAAACTTTGTGCTGGTTTGTTCTTGTTGGATGGTCTATCTATCCTTTAGGATACATGCTAGGAACGGATGGATGGTATGACTTCCTTCACGTTATCAACCTTGATATGGATGTTGTTTACAACATTGGTGATGCCATTAACAAAATCGGTTTTGGATTGGTAGTTTATAATTTAGCTGCTTCTTCAAAATAAGAATTACAACCAATTAAACTATTAAAAAAGGCTGTCTGAAAAGACAGTCTTTTTTTTGTCACATACGAAGAGGAACCTCAATTCCAAGAAGCCCCATTGCGCTCTTTATTACCTCACCTACCTTGTTCGAAAGATGAACTCGGAATCGCTTAATAGCGTCATCTTCTTCTCCCAAAATAGTTATGTTCTGATAGAATGAATTGAAGTGTTTAACCAATTCGTAGGTATAATTGGCTACAATAGCGGGGCTAAACTGTTGCGCTGCGGATTGAATGATCTCAGGATATGTCTCCAAAATTTTAATCAATTCCTTTTCCTTTGCATGAAGGGTATTAACAGCACACTTTTCTTCAATATCAAAGGTGGATTTTCGTAAAATCGACTGAATACGAGCGTACGTATATTGAATAAAAGGCCCCGTATTTCCGTTGAAATCAACCGATTCTTTGGGGTCAAAAAGGATTCGTTTTTTAGGATCAACCTTCAATATAAAATATTTGAGAGCTCCCAAACCCATGGTTTCGTAGAGCGATTGTTTTTGAGAGGCATCAAATCCTTCCAATTTACCCAGTTCATCAGAAATGGACTGTGCTGTCTCTATCATTTCGGTTATCAAATCGTCGGCATCGACAACCGTCCCTTCTCGACTTTTCATTTTACCGGAAGGCAAATCAACCATTCCGTAACTAAGATGATACAAATGATTGGACCAAGAATATCCTAATTTTTGAAGAATTAAAAACAATACTTTAAAGTGATAATCTTGCTCGTTTCCTACTGTGTAAACCATTCCCGTAATTTCGGGATTGTCTTTTACGCGTTGAACCGCGGTTCCAATGTCTTGGGTGATATACACGGAAGTGCCATCGGCACGAAGAACAATTTTTTCGTCCAAACCTTCATCGCTCAAATCAATCCAAACCGATCCGTCTTCTTTCTTAAAAAACACTCCAGATTCTAGCCCAGATTGGACAACGTCTTTTCCTAAAATATATGTATCACTTTCAAAATAATAAGAGTCAAAATCAACTCCCATACGGTCATAGGTTTTGGAAAAACCATCATACACCCATTGGTTCATCATACTCCAAAGCGAACGCACTTCTTGATCGTCTTGCTCCCACTGAATCAACATTTGTTGTGCTTCCAAAAGAATGGGTGCTTCTTTTTTGGCTTGAGACTCCTCCATCCCTTTTTCGATTAAGGAGCTGATTTGTTTTTTGTATTCTTGGTCAAAAGCTACATAGTATTTTCCAACCAATGTATCCCCTTTGATTCCGGAGGAATCGGGAGTTTCGCCCTTACCAAAAAGCTTCCAAGCCAACATGGACTTGCAGATATGAATCCCTCGGTCGTTGATAATTTGTGTTGAAAGCACGCGATGACCACTCGCTTTTAAAATATGTGTCATCGACGAACCGAGCAAAATATTCCTGACATGCCCCAAATGAAGAGGCTTGTTGGTGTTGGGTGAAGAAAATTCAACCATGGTATATGGGCTTTCTGCTGTAACCGGAGAACATCCATAATCGGATTGCTGTAACATTGAATTGAAAAAATCGACGTAGTATGCATCCGAAATAACAAGGTTTAAAAAGCCTTTAACCACATTGAAACGAACAACTTCTTGATGTTTTTCAACTAAATATTCGCCAATTTGTGAAGCTAAAGCAGCGGGGTTGGTTTTTACAAAACGAAGTAAAGAAAAAACTACAATAGTTGTATCTCCTTCAAAATCCTTACGAGTAGGTTGGGTTTCAATTTCAGGAACAGAGACTCCAAAAGTAGATTGTAAAAAGTCAATGACTGACTCAGAAAGTTGCTGTTGCAAGTTCATTCGATCAATTTGCGCCAAAGATACTCAATAAAAAAGTAAAAATATGGCTCAAAATGCGTGTTTTCTCCTATATTTAAAAATAAAAAAAATGCTTAAAAATGTTTCTTACAACGATCCCAAAGTAGAAGCTGACATTCGGAAAGAAGTAGGAGTACCCTTTACAATTCTTAAAAGAATTGAATTGGGTGGGATTGGTTCGCCCAAACTTGAAATTACAGCGTGTAGCAAAGAAATTAACAATCTGTTGATATTGGACAATAATACCAATACCTGCAATATTGAACTCCGACCCAAAGGAATCATTGTTCGTTTTCGGTCGTTATTGGAAACGTATGCATTAGTGATACCGTATTATAAGTTGGTTCTTTTTAAGGGGAAATCAAACGAATACGCTATTTATAAAGATCATTTTGTATTAAAAATAAAAATTGATAATCGTAATATTTTGTCGTTTTTTAAGAAAATAATGAAGCAAAAAAGTGTTTTTTTGACGTTTGGATGATTTTTTATCAAAAATTAAGTGTAATTTAGCGATAACAAACGCCCCCAATAATGAACCCCAAACACAATTCTTCTACAGATAAATATACCCCTGCTCCTCATTACAAAAGACTTTCAGCATTTATTTTTCAGTTAGTGATTTACATTGTTCCAATATTTATAATTGCGTATCTCTTGGGGTATACTTTCGCAGATTTTATTGAAAATTTTGCTTTGTTTGCGCTTGGACTTATTATTATTGGAATGTGTTCCTCACTACTTGGAGTTATTTTATATCCTGTTTACCAAGGAAATGTGGGACATAAATTATTCAACTTAAAAGTAGTTGATGCCAAAACAGAACAGTCTATTCACTCCAAGTCGCACGGAGCTTTTCGGGGGTTTTTAAAAGTATGTATGGTTCCTTTAATATTCCCAGTATTAATTATTTTTTTAAACAAGAATCGCCAAACCTTGTGGGATAAAATCAGTAATACAAAGATTGTATACGTTAGGAAAAATTAAAAAATTTCAGCCATCATACAACGAACACTCCCTCCTCCACAAACCTCTACAGTGGGAATTGGAATAGAAAGCAATGAGGTGTGACTAGAAAGTGTTTGAATTTGTTTTGGTAACAAAGAATCATAGGCAGATTGACTCATCACTAGAATTGGTCCCGAACTGCCCAAAAGCTGTAACATGTTTCCTGCAAATAACTTGGTTTGAGATTCTGTAATCGGAATGATTTCTTTATTGCTATTTTTTAGAACAGAGACTAAATGCTTCCGTTCTTTTTTATCATCAATAGCATCCAGACAAACAACAGCAAAATCTTTCCCTACGCTCATCATCACGTTGGTGTGGTAAATAGCCAATCGTTTGTTATTCAACGATTGAAAGGCGGAAAATACAATGGGTGTAAATTCAAAATCTTCACAAAACTCTAAAAATAGTTCCTCGTTAGATCGAGGAGACAAGGCACAATAGGCAATACGATTTTCGCGATCCAATACCATAGAACCCGTTCCCTCTAAGTACACCTCGTCTTCTTCGGCCGAAGTATAGTCGATTACATCATTAAAAGTTACTCCTTGGTTCTCTAATGCTTCCAAAACACGGTCGCTTCGTTCCAATCTTCGATTGGATGCAAACATTGGGTAAACGGCAATTTTATGATTCTCATGGAAGGAAATCCAATTGTTTGGAAAAATAGCATCCGGTGTGTCGGGCACTTCGGTATCCTGAACCACAGTTACAGAGATTCCATGAGATTGGAGGGTTGAAACCATGGCGTCAAACTCGGTTTGCGCTTGGGTTGCAATTTGATCATTGGAAAGGGCAGCTATGTTTTTCTGATAGTAATTATTAACTGACGTTTGTTCATTCTTACGAAATCGATAGGGGCGAACCATAA
>Ga0102812_10001661_pt1 | contig 15369 bp, 12 predicted proteins | sample ColrivemetaGS713_FD_79334 | JGI IMG/M metagenome (GOLD analysis project Ga0102812, IMG submission 79334) | Estuarine microbial communities from the Columbia River estuary - Flood tide ETM metaG S.713 | ecosystem: Environmental > Aquatic > Marine > Intertidal zone > Estuary | place: USA... | reverse complement strand
TTGGCCACAACTATACGGAGCTGATGCACAGGCGTTATTCCTGATGAGTGGTTTTATTCTTATGCACAATCGTGCCAAAACGGTCCATTTGATAGAAAACAGAAGAAAACAGCAAGCAGCCCAGAACAAATAACACGCATAAAAAACCCGCCAATAGCGGCGGGTTTTAAAGGGGGCCGGGCGTTTAACGCCGGCGCCGACGCCACCACCAGACGCCCAGCACCAGCACCGTCAAAACCGCCGGCAGCAGCACGATATTGAGCAGCTTGAGGCTGCGCCCCAGGGACTCGATATCGGCATTCAGCTGGAAGCGCACTTCACGCAACTCTTTGCGCAACTTGACCTTTTCCTGCATGAACTGCTGCACGGTTGCCTGCTGTTCCGGGGTCAGTTCCAGGGTCTTTTCCGGATCGACGTTGGTCTGCAGTTCGGCCAGCTTCTGGTCGGTTTCAGCCAGGCGCTGCTGCAACTCTTCTTCCTTCTGGCGGAAGCTGCTTTCCGCTTCGCGTTGCAGCGCCGTGACCACCTCGAACGGACGACTGAAGCGCCCGCGTGAGCGCACGCTGATCAGCGCATCGCTACCACTCAAGTTATCCAGCGCGTTGATGGTGAAGGTGGCGTTGTCGGCCCACGGTTGCGGAATGCGCTGACCGAAGAAGTCCTGCACCTGCACCCACATGCGGTCACTGAGCAGATCGGTATCGGCAACCACGATGACATTGATGCTGTCGGCCTTCTGCAGGCCGTCCTTGATACCTTCGATGCCCTTCGGGTAGGCCGTCTCTGCCGGCCCGCTGAGCCGTGCGGCGAAGGTATAGCGCTCGCCAGTCGGCTGCAGTTCGCTGAACAACGCCTGCGGATTAACCAGATTGGCAAAACGTTCAGCGTCCACCGGCATGGCGTAGGTCGAGCTCTGCAACAACGGTACAAAGGTGGTACTGGCATCCGCCAGTGGCTCAAGAATACCGGCAGTGCCCAGGGTCAGGATTTCCAGACCAGCGCTGACCACATCGTCCTGAGCCAGCGCTGCCGGCGGCAGACTGACCCAGCCGGGATGACGCACCTGCTGCCCACCGGCAGTCACGGATAGCGCATAGGAGGCATCCGCCAGCACCTTTTCAGGCAACAGGCGAATCCCCCAGGTCTTGAACAAAGGCTCCAGATCGGAATCGCGCAGAGCCGGCTCACCCGGCATGATCGGCTGGGAGTGATCCGCCTCGCTGAGCGGATCGACAAACACCAGCAGCTTGCCGCCCCGCAGGACGAACTGGTCGATGGCGTACAGGGTGGCGTCCGGCAAACCCTTGGGATGCACCAGCATCAGCACCGAGACCTGTTCGGGTATCAGGTCGATACCGGCCTTGAGGCTTTCCACCTGAAACTGCTGACGGATTTCTTCCAGCACCATCCAGGCCGAAGTCGGCTGACGGGTTTGCGGGTCAAAACCGCCATTCATTGGCAAGGCACTGAGCAAACCAACCACCGGATGCTGCGGACTGGAAAGGCCCTGCAACAGGCGGCTCAGCTCGTACTCCAGAAACTCTTCCTGATCGAGGGAGAAAAACGCAATGACTTGCTGGTTGTTGGCGCCGCTCTTGCCCACCAGCCCGAAATACAACTGGTCACCCGCCTGATTCAGCGGCACAGCCTGCAAGCCACTCTCGGCGGCTTGGTCTTCCTCTTCGGAAAACGGCTCCGGATCGATCACCTGCAGTCTGATTTTGCCACCGGCCTCACGCTCGTAGGCGCGCAGCATTTCCTCGACCCGACGCGCATAGTTACGCAGCGGAGCCAGATCCTTGGCCGCCTTGTCGGAGAAGTAGAAGTCCAGTTTTACCGTCTCCTTGAGCCCGTCTATGATGCGCCGACTGCCATCGGACATGCTGTACAGCTGCTGCTCGGTCAGATCCAGGCGCGCCTGGGTAATGGTCTGGCTGGAAAGCAGGTTGAAGGCCACAAAGGCCAGGGCGATGGCCAACAGGCCGGCACCGGAATACATCAGCTTCTTCATGCTCAGTCAGCCTTCTTCAAATCAATCACCACTGCGGTGGCCGCCAGCCAGGCAGCGATCAGGGTGACAAAAAACAACACATCACGCAGGTCGATCACGCCATTACTGATCGACGAAAAGCGCGTCAGGAAGCTCAGCGAGGCCACTACATCGACCAGCCACTGCGGTGCCCAGCTGCTGAACATATCAAGCACCATCGGCAAGCCGCTGACGATGAACAGGAAGCTCAGACTGAGGGCCAGAATGAAGGCAATCACCTGATTCTTCGCCAGCGCCGACATGCACGAACCGATAGCCAGATAGGCCCCGGCCAGCAACCAACTGCCCAGATAGGCGGTGACAATCGCGCCGTTATCCGGATCACCGAGGTAATTCACCGTGATCACCATCGGAAAGGTCAGCAACAACGCCAGACCAGCGAACACCCAGGCGGCCATGAATTTGCCGGTGACCGCTTCGAAGCGGGTGATCGGCAGGGTCATGAGCAATTCCAGAGTGCCGCTCTTGCGCTCTTCCGCCCACAGGCGCATGGCAATCGCCGGCATCAGCAACAGATACAGCCACACGTGAAAATCGAAGAATGGCGCCAGATCGGCCTGGCCACGCTCGTAGAAACCGCCGAGATAAAAGGTGAATACGCCTGACAACACGAGGAACATGACGATGAACACGTACGCCAGCGGGGTGGCGAAATAACTCGCCAGCTCGCGCTTGAAGACTACCGGTAACTGGCTCATGCCACCTCCCCCCGGGTCAGACTGCGGAACACTTCATCCAGCCGTCCACGCTCCACATCCAGCTCCTTGATCGCCCAGCCGCGAGCCCTAACCAGCTCATTGACCTGCGGAAAAATCACTTCGCCCGGTTTCGCCAGCAGGGTCAGGCTGTGCTCACGCTCGTTCTGCTCGATACCGGCAACGCCCGGCAAGGCTGCCAGCGCGGCCTGATCCAGCGCTTCATCACTGACCAGCGACACGGCCTGGTGATAACGCGAGCGACTTTCCAGCTCGAACGGCGTGCCGTCAGCCACCAGCCGGCCCTGGGCAATCACCACGGCGCGGGTACAGACCGCACTGACTTCCTCGAGAATATGCGTGGATATGATGACGATTTTGTCCTGCGCCAGCCCCTTGATCAGCTGTCGTACCTGATGTTTCTGGTTGGGGTCGAGGCCATCGGTCGGCTCATCAAGAATCAGAACCTGCGGGTCATGCAGGATCGCCTGCCCCAGCCCGACACGCCGCTTGAAGCCCTTGGACAGGGTGTCGATGGTTTGCCGTTGCACCGGTTCCAGCTCCAGCTGCGCCAGAACCCGGTCCACTGCCTGGAGTTTTTGTGCACCGCGAAAACCGCGAACCTCGGCGATAAAGTCGAGAAAGCCGCGCACCGTCATGTCGCCATAACAGGGCGCGCCCTCGGGCAGATAGCCGATCTGCCGCTGTACCTTGAGGGTCTGGCTGCAAATATCAGCGCCAAACACACTGGCCGTACCCGAGGTCGGCGCCAGAAAACCACTGAGCATTTTCATGGTGGTGGACTTGCCGGCGCCGTTGGGGCCGAGAAAACCCAGTACCTCACCGGGGGCCACCCGAAAGGACAGATCATTGACCACTGTGTGTTGCGCGAAGCGCTTGGTCAGGTGCTTTAACTCAATCATGGACGCTATACCTGAAATATAAATTTCCAGCCCCGGGCTGGCAGTGATGCGGAAAATGCTGGCGGACTATATGTATCCGGGCACCGGCAGCGCAAGGCCGACGATGAATACTACCTGCAGTTTTATTACTGCATTTTGCCCCGCATGCGCTATTGAGCCACACTATCGGCCCGCGCTTTAACTTTCAAAGAGCTCACATGACCCGTTCGCCTGTTCGCCGTCTCTTATTCAGCAGTCTGCGCCGCCTTTTGTATGTCTGGGTTCGCTCCGAGACCATCAACCAATCGGCCTTTTCACTCAAGCTCGAACCCGGCAAACCGGTCATTTATGTGTTGCAACGGCAGTCACTCAGCGATCTTGCAGTGGTCGAGCACGAATGCAAGCAGGGCGGTCTGCCCAGACCGACCATGCCGGTTCAGATTGGCCCCGACACAGAATCCAAAGCCTATTTTTATTTGAGCCCCGAGCCCGACTGGCTGGGCCGTCATGAAAAGCCGGTAAGCCCGCCAACCCTTGTAAAGCTGATTGCGGCCCTGGCGCAGGATAATCTCAGTGATGCACAGATCGTCCCGGTAAGCGTGTTCTGGGGGCAAACTCCCGATCGTGAAACCAGCCCGTGGAAACTCCTGTTTGCCGATAACTGGGCCGTGACCGGGCGACTGCGCAAGCTGCTCAACATCATTCTGTTCGGGCGCATGACGCGGGTACAGTTTTCCGCTCCCGTGCAGTTGCGCGCGCTGGTTGATCAGAGCAAGGCCAAAGAACGCACCTTGCGCATGGTGCAACGCATCCTGCGCGTACACTTCCGCAATCTGAAAACTGCCGTTATCGGCCCCGATCTGTCGCACCGGCGCACGCTGGTAAAGGGCCTGATTGATGAACCCCAGGTACGCCAGGCGATCGACGCCCTGCACAGCAGTGACGGCATTTCCATCGAAAAGGGAGAACAGCAGGCACTCAAGTATGCCAACGAAATTGCCTCGGATTACCGCTATGCGACCATCCGTTTTCTGGAAACCGTACTGTCCTGGTTCTGGAACAAACTGTACGAAGGCATCAAGGTCAGCCATATAGAGCAGGTACGGGATGCCTCTCAAGGCCACGAAGTGATCTATGTACCCTGCCACCGCAGCCATATCGATTACCTGTTGCTGTCCTATCTGCTGTTTCATAACGGCCTGACACCGCCGCACATCGCTGCTGGTATCAACCTGAACATGCCGGTGATTGGCGGTCTGCTGCGGCGTGGCGGCGCCTTCTACATGCGCCGCACTTTCAAGGGCAACCCGCTGTACACCGCGGTGTTCAACGAATACCTGCACACCTTGTTCACGCGTGGTTTTCCGGTCGAATACTTTGTCGAGGGTGGCCGCTCGCGCACCGGCAGGATGCTGCAACCGAAAACCGGCATGCTGGCCATGACCCTGAGCAGCTATCTGCGCAGCTCGCGCATGCCGATCGTTTTCGTACCGGTGTATATCGGCTACGAGCGTGTCCTTGAAGGCCGTACCTATCTGGGCGAGTTACGCGGTGCGAGCAAGAAGAAAGAGTCGATCTTCGATATTTTCAAAGTACTCTCGGCCCTCAAGCAGCGCTTCGGTTCGGTCGCGGTCAACTTTGGCGAGCCGATCTACCTCAGTCCGTTCCTCGATCAGCAGCAGCCTGACTGGCGTACCCAGCAGGGCGCCCCGGAGTATCGCCCCGACTGGCTACCTGCGGTGACCAGCCAGCTTGCTGAGCGGATTGGCCGTCACCTGAACGATGCTGCTTCGGTCAATCCGGTAAACATGGTGGCACTGGCGCTGCTTTCCACCAGCCGGCTGGCGCTCGACCAGACGACGTTGCTGCAGGTACTGGACCTGTTTCTGGCCCTGCAACGTCAGGTGCCCTACTCACCGCACGCCACTCTGCCGGAAGGTGACGCTCAGGCGCTGATCGATTACGTGGTCAGCATGGATCTGCTGGCCGTACAGTCGGACGCCCTGGGCAAAATCCTCTATCTGAACGAGCATAACGCGGTACTGATGACCTATTACCGCAACAACGTGCTGCACATCTTTGCCCTACCGGCCCTGCTGGCCAGTTTCTTCCAGAATAACGACCGCCTTGAGCGTGAAGAAATCCATGCGTATGCCAAGGCGATATATCCCTATTTGCAGTCCGAGCTTTTCATTCGCTGGCCGGTCGATGAGCTGCCAGCGGTAATCGACCAATGGTTGCAGGCTTTCGTCGACCAGGGGCTGCTGCAACAGGACGGCTCCGCATTTCTGCAACCCGCGCCCAGCTCCCAGCAGTACGTCATGCTGACGTTACTCTCGCGCGCCGTGCTGCAAACCCTGCAACGTTTCTACATGGCCAGCTCGCTGCTGCTCAATGGTGGGCAGAACCATCTCGACTCCGAGGAACTGGAAGGCCTGTGTACCGTAATGGCCCAGCGCCTGTCGATTCTGCATGGGCTCAACGCCCCCGAGTTTTTCGACAAGAGCCTGTTCAGGCATTTCATCCAGTCACTTATCCAGCAAAAGGTCCTGCAGCCAGACGAAAATGGAAAACTCGGCTACCACGCAAAACTGGGCAGCCTGGTCGAGGGTGCCGCAATGCGCCTGCTGTCGGCGGAGATTCGCCTGTCGATTCACCAGGTAGCCACCGCTCCACAAAAAAGTGACCCCAGCAGCAGCCCGACAAATTGAAAGTACTGCTAGATTCAACCGATAACGGCGCCGAAAACCGCTACTACCTTCACATCACCCGCGTCGCAAGCTGGCACAACCAAGGAGAAACACCATGACTCTATGCCCCATTGCAGCAGTAGCCGGATGCAAGAAGTGCCCGGCCTTTTCCATTTGCCCGCTGAAGTCCGTACTGGGTGACCAGGACAAGGCTTCCGAGAGCAAGCCCACTGACAAGAAGCCCGGCAAATAAAGCCTGACTGACTGCTGCATGACTGATCCTGAGCCGGTCAGTCATGGAGGACGCCGCATGTTCACCTATGTTTGTCTCGGCACCGCCGATTTCCAGCGCGCCGTTCCCTTCTATGACGCAGCACTCGGTGCACTTGGCCTGTCACGCTGCGTCACCCAGGATGAAACCAACTGGGATGGCTGGATTGGCTGGGGTACCTACGAAGACGACGGCCGCACCGAGATCGCGCTCTGGTTGTGCCAGCCATTTGATGGCCAGCCGGCATCTGCAGGCAACGGCTGCATGGTTGCCCTGCAAGCCGCTTCCTGGGCTCAGGTAGATGCTTTCCATGAGGCCGCACTGGCCCACGGCGGCAGCAGTGAAGGCCCGCCCGGCCTGCGCCCCCAGTACAACGCCGATTTTTATGCCGCCTATGTGCGTGATCCGGATGGCAACAAACTGGCGGCAATCTGTCGCGGCTTCACCACTCCGCAGTCAGACTAACTTTTCCCTTAATCCTGAGGCTCATTTCCCATGTCAGCACTGCTCGCCGGAAAACGCATACTGGTTACCCAGGCCGACCAGTTCATGGGGCCAGAACTGTGCCGGATATTCGCCAGCCACGGTGCCTGCGTAATTGCAGACAATTCGCTTCTCAGCGATCCCGGTGCGGCGGAAAGCGTTGTTGCTGAGGCTGGCCATATTGATGTGCTGATCGCCAATCTATCCTTCCCGGCACCATCGACACCGGCCGAGCAGGTCAGCAACGATGAATGGCACGAGGTCTTTGCTGCCCTGGTCGAGCCCTTGCCGAAACTGGTGCGGGCGGCTCTGGTACAGATGATCGAGCGCCGTGCCGGCAAGATCCTGCTGATGGGCAGTGCCTCCGCACTGCGCGGCATGAAGCGCGCCTCCACCTACAGCGCCGCGCGTGGCGCGCAGCTGGCCTATATCCAGGCGGTGGGCGTGGAAATGGCCGTGCATAACATCCAGATCAATGCCATCGCCCAGAACTTTGTCGAGAACCCCACCTACTTCCCGCCAGAGGTACAGGCCAACCCGCGCTTTCAGGAACGACTCAAGCGCGAAGTGCCGCTGGGACGATTGGTATCTGCCCGGGAGGATGCCGAGTTCGCCGCCTACCTGTGCAGCGAATCGGCCAACTGTTTTGTCGGGCAGGTCTTTCCGGTATGCGGGGGTTGGGCGCCGCGCTGACGGGCTGTTGCAGCCAGCCATCATTTTTCGCCGATGTGCTGGAACGGTAGTGAGATTCACCGGATTGGAAATCCACCGCTGTTTCATCAGTTTTACGCCATCGGTTATCGAATTTATCCGAGCGTTTGGTTCCGCCCTGCTGGACGTCTCACTTTTGCCAGTCGCGCCCTGCCCGGCCGGGACAAACGTAGCGCAGCGAAATAACAGCCGCAGGCTGGCCCGCAGGGCGAGCAAAGCGAGTCAAGAAAAATAAGGTGCCGTGCAAGGCGCAACCTGTAGCCACAAGACGAGGAAAGTGCAGTGGGCGTGCTCACTGTAAAAATCATCAACGGATTTACAATCCGACACCAATCACCCCGCCATACACCATAAAAAACGCCCCGGAATCGGGGCGTTTTAAAAGCTGCTAACCGTCAATCAACCGGCTGCGGAACCGGGCCATCGCCTTCCTTTACCCGGTACCAGGCCGCGTAGAGTGCCGGCAGGGCCAGCAGCGTCAATCCGGTAGCAATGATCAGGCCGCCCATAATTGCCACGGCCATCGGCCCGAAGAAGCTGCTGCGGACCAATGGGATCATCGCCAGCACCGCAGCCAGGGCGGTCAGCACGATGGGCCGGAAGCGGCGCACCGTCGCGTCGATGATGGCTTGCCGGCGCGGTGCTCCGTCAGCGATATCCTTTTCGATCTGGTCGATCAGGATCACCGAGTTGCGCATGATCATGCCGGACAGGGCAATGGTGCCGAGCATGGCGACAAAGCCGAAAGGTTGACGGAATACCAGCAGGAACAGCACCACACCAATCAGACCGAAAGGAGCGGTCAGCAACACCATGGTTGACAGCGACAAACTGCGCAACTGCAGCATCAACAGGGTCATCACTACCACCAGAAACAGTGGCAGTCCGGCGTTCACCGAGGCCTGACTGCTAGCCGAATCTTCCACCGTGCCGCCTACTTCCAGACGATAGCCGTCCGGTAACTTCGCCTCGATATCGGCCAGGGTCGGCATGATTTGCGCCGTCACCGGGGCCGGCAGACTGCCATCGTAAATGTCGGCACGCACTGTGACGGTCGGCAAGCGATCACGCCGCCAGATGATGCCCTCTTCAAAACCGTATTGCAGGGTAGCCACTTGCGACAACGCGACACTCTTGCCGCTGTCGGTCTGGATCGACAGGCTTGGCAATTGCGACAGTAAACCACGCTCATTCGGGGTGCCGCGCAGCAACACTTCGATCAATTCGTTGCCTTCGCGGTAGTCGCTAACCGTCTGCCCGGACAGTAGGCTTTTCAGGGCCTGGGAGACTTCCGCAGTCGTCACCCCAAGGGTGCGGGCGCGGTCCTGGTCAATCTGCAGGCGCACGACTTTGCTCGGCTCTTCCCAGTTCAGGTGGACATTAACCACATGCGGATTCTGGCGCACCTTGTCCTCGACTTCGCGCGCGATTCTGCGCACATCTTCGATATGCTCGCCCGACAGTCTGAGCTGGATCGGATAGCCGACCGGCGGACCATTTTCCAGCCTCGATATGCGTGAGCGCACGGCCGGGAACTGGGTGTCGAGCACCTCGATCAACCACTGGCGAATCTTTTCGCGCTCCTTGCTCGACTTGGTCAGCACCACAAACTGGGAAAAACTGGCTTGCGGCATCTGCTGATCCAGCGGCAGATAAAAGCGCGGCGCACCCGAACCGATATAAGCCACGTAATTTTCAATACCCGGTTGAGCCTGCAACAGCTTTTCCAGGCGGGCTGACTCGGCTTCCGTTGCCTTGAGCGATGAGCCTTCTGCCAGTTTCAGGTCAACCATCAGCTCGAAACGACCGGAGGATGGAAAGAACTGCACCGGAATGAACCTGAACAGTGCCAGCGACACCACGAAGGCCGCCAGCGTCATCAGCAGCACCTTCTTGCGATTGTCCACGCACCAGCCGAGAATTTTGCGGAAGCGGGTATAAAACGGTTTGCTGTAAGGGTCGTGGGCAGCCTCGCCTGCACGCAGGGGGGCTGCATCGGGCAACAAGCGGTAACCCAGATAGGGGACAAAAATCACCGCCGCAAACCAGGACACCACCAGGGCGATGGTGACCACGGAAAAGATCGAGCCGGTGTATTCGCCGGTACCCGATTTGGCCGTGGCAATCGGCAGAAAACCTGCCGCCGTGATCAGCGTGCCGGTCAGCATTGGGAACGCCGTATTGCTCCAGGCGAAGCCGGCCGCCTTGATACGATCAAAGCCCTGTTCCATTTTCACCGCCATCATTTCCACTGCAATGATGGCATCGTCGACCAACAGACCCAGCGCCAGAATCAGCGCGCCCAGGGAAATCTTGTGCAGCCCGATATTGAAGTAGAACATCAGGCTGAAGGTCATCGCCAGGACGATGGGAATCGACAACGCAACCACCAGACCGCTGCGCGCACCCAGCGAGAAAAAGCTCACTACCAGGACGATTGCCAGGGCTTCAGCCAGGGCCTTGAGAAACTCGCCGACCCCACGCTTGACCGCCACCGGCTGGTCGGAAACCTTACTCAGCTCCATGCCCAAAGGCAGGGTTTGTTGCAGGCGGGCAAACTCCTTGTCCAGCGCCGCACCCAGCACCAGGATGTCGCCACCGTCCTTCATCGAGACCGCCAGGCCGATGGCATTCTCGCTCATAAAGCGCATGCGCGGCGCGGGAGGATCATTAAACGCGCGACGCACATCGGCCACGTCGCGGACACGAAACGTGCGGTCGCCGATGCGTAAGGGGAAATTACGAATATCCTCGACCGAATTGAAACGACCGGTGACGCGCAGCTGCACCCGCTCCTGATCGGTCTCGAAGAAACCGGCGGGGGCCACGGCATTCTGGCTGTTCAGTGCCTGCTGCACGGCTTCGAGTGGCAAGCCCAGCGTGGCTGCTTTGGAGTTGGACAGTTCGATCCAGATTTTTTCTTCCTGCAGGCCGAGCAGCTCGATGCGACCTACATCTTTGACCCGCTGCAGTTGCAGTTGCAGGCGGTCGGCGTAGTCCTTGAGCACTGCATAGTCGTAACCCTCGCCGGTCAATGCATAGATATTGCCGTAGACAGTACCGAATTCGTCATTGAAAAAAGGACCTACAACGCCTTTCGGCAATGTGTGGCGAATATCACTGATTTTCTTGCGCACCTGATACCAGGCAGCCTCGTTTTCATCCGGCTTCAGCCATTCCTGGGTAAAGAAGGTCACTTGCGACTCACCCGGGCGTGAGTAGGAAACGATCTCCTTGAACTCGCCGGCCTCCATCAGCTTCTTCTCGATGCGATCGGTGACTTGCAGCGCCACTTCCTCGGCACTGGCACCTGGCCAGACCGTACGAACCATCATGGCATGCCAGGAAATCGGCGGATCTTCGGCCTGCGACAACTTGGTATAGGCGATGGCACCGGCAATAGTGAACAGCAGGATCAGATACAAAACGACCTGACGATTCTTGACTGCCCAGATGGAAAGATTGAAGTTCATCCGGCGTTACTCCCCGCCTGCAAGGATGACGGGGCGGTTGTCCCGGTCTACCGGCCGCACCTTTACCCCCTCGTTGAGCATCTGCACACCCGCTGCAACCACCCAGTCGGTAGCCTGCAAGCCCTGCACAATGGGCACTTCATCTTCGCCATAAGGACCAGGCTTGACGCTCACCCGCTGCAAGACCAGCGCAACCGGGTCGACGGTCCATACGAATGTCTTGTCACCATCAGCGGTCAATGCAGAAAGCGGCACAGACAACGGGATGTCGCCCTCAGGACTGACAAACACCTGGGCGCTCTGGCCGAGATCAACCGGTTCGCTGCTGTTTTCAGTGATCGTTACCCGGGCTGCATAGGTGCGCGTCTGGGAATCAGCTGCCGGCGAGATTTCACGAACTTTACCGGCCAGATACACACCCGGGCGCGACCATAACTTGATACGCACAGCCTGGCCGATACTGAAATGGCCAATGTTGCCCTCGGGAAGACTGATAAGAATTTCCCGCTCGCCATCAGCAGCCAGATTGAACACCGTCTGCCCGGGTGCCACCACCTGGCCTACTTCCAGCATGCGCCGGGAGATCACCCCGTCCCTCGGCGCAGTCAGGGCGGCATAACCCGCCTGGTTGGCAGTGACGTCATATTCCGCCTTGACCTGCTTCAGCCGGGCTGCGCCTGCCTGGTAGAGATTCTCAAAATTCTCGTACTGCGAACGGCTGGCCAGCTGCTTGTCCATCAGCTGTTTGTAACGATCACGCTCGGCCCGCACCAGATTCAGATTCGCCTCTGCTGCGCTGACCTGTGCTTTCATCGCCCGCAGCTGTAACTGCACATCCTTGGGATCGAGTTCCGCCAGTACCTGCCCCTTCTTGACCTGATCGCCAGTGTCGACCAGACGCTTTATCACTTCACCGCCGATACGAAAGGCCAGATCCGGCTCAAAGCGCGCGCGCACCTCACCCGGATAGGTTTCCAGCTGTGCCTCGGCAGACTGGGGGTGCACCACCATTACCGGCCGCGGACGCAACTCTTCAGCCTGCTCTTTGCCGCATCCCACCAGCAAAGCGGCAAGTGTCAGCGAAACCGCAACATACGAGGTACGACGGGACATGGCGAATGACCTTTTTAAAATCAGGGGATTTATATTACTGAACTGTCGGGTATAGTAATAACTAGCCGCTCAGGAGTCCAGCACTTGTCAAGCAACGCCTCACCACCAGCAACAGCGCCTGCAGCCGTCGGACGCCCCAAGGACCCAGCCAAGCGCAAGGCAATTCTGAATGCCGCCAAAAGCCTGTTTCTGAGCAAGGGTTATGACGGCAGCAGTATGGTCGCCATAGCTAATGAGGCCGGGGTATCCAAGCTTACGGTTTACAGCCACTTCAACGACAAGGAGACGCTGTTTGCTGCGGCGGTGAAGTCAAAGTGCGAAGAGCAGCTGCCCCAGCCATTCTTCGAGCCGGCTACCGGCTCATCGATTGAGAGCGTGCTGCTGAACATCGGCCGCGGCTTCTATCATCTGGTGAACAGCCACGAGTCGATCGAACTGCACCGGGTGATGGTGGCTCAGGCCAACGTCAATACCAAACTGTCACAAATGTTTCTCGATGCCGGTCCACAGCTTGTCATGCGCGAAATGGAGGGTCTGCTGAGGCTTGCCAACCAGAAGCAGCAGCTACAGATCGACGATCCGGCCAAAGCCGCCGAGTACTTCTTCTGCCTGATCAAAGGCAACAACAACTTCCGCCTGCTGATCGGCTGCAGTGCGGAACAGAATGATCCCGAGGCCATCGAGACGCATATTCAGGATGTGGTGGCGTTGTTTATGCGCGCCTATCGCTGCCCTTGAGCCGCGGCCTCACGACGCTTATTGCGCACAAAGGGATGGTTATTGATTTTCTTGATTTCAAACAGATCAATGGCTGCGAAAAGATCTGCCAGCTTGGCAAATCCAAAGTTGCGCGAGTCAAATGAAGCCTGATTGCCAATCCGGCTACCCACGATACTCAAAGGTGCCCAGCCGTCATCCTGTTCCGCGAAAGTCACTGCATTGCGCAGCAGATTCATCAGCCCGGAATCGCCCTTGAGCTGATTGGCAGTTCTCTTGGCAGGTTGCGCCACAGCACTTGTCAGAATGTCCGCATTACCTTTGGGGGCAGGTTTCGCCAGACCCTCTGTGGCCTCACCCAGATCCGCAGCCGGCGCCAGATCATCAAGATACAAAAACCGTGAGCAGGCTTTGACGAAAGGCTCCGGAGTCTTGCGCTCCCCGAAGCCAACAACGGTCTTTCCTTCCGCACGTAGCCGATTGACCAGTGGCGTAAAATCGCAATCGGATGAAACCAGGCAAAAAACCTCTATCGGTTTGCCATACAGGACATCCATCGCATCAATCGCCATCGCCATATCCGTGGCGTTTTTACCCTTGATCAGATCGAACTGCTGAACCGGCTGAATGGCATGCTCATGCAAAACGTCCACCCAGGATTCGAGCCCGGGGCTTTTCCAGTTGCCATAAGCCCGCCGAATCGATACAGCCCCCATCGAAGCCAGCTCTGCAAGGATATGACCTACCTTGCGGCTCGGTGCATTGTCGGCATCGATAAACATGGCCACGCGTTGATTTGTCTCGTGCATACCATCACCTCTTCGGCTTTCACTTCCATTAAGCCTAGCCCTTGAGCGACTTCTTCGGATAGATATCGTAGCGACTCGACTTGCCTTCCAGCGTATAGCCAGGCTTGCAGCCTTCAACCGGCGGCGCCTTGCGCGGACGCTTGACCACTACCCGGTGGGTGGCCAGTGCCAGTGCTGCCTCGAGCAGGGCTGGCGCATCCAGATCGGCACCGACCAGCGGGCGGAACAGGCGCATTTCCTTTTTCACCAGCGCGCTCTTGTCACGATGGGGAAACATCGGATCAAGGTAGATAACTTGCGGAGCATCGCCAACCCACTGCTGCATCAACTCGATGGCATCGGCACAGTGCAGGTGCATCTGCGCCACTATGGGGGCCACCCCGGCATCCAGTGCAGCACGTTTCAGGCCATCTTCGAGCAAGGCGGCAATCAACGGTTGACGCTCGATCAACTCGACTCTGCAGCCCAGAGTTGCCAGCACAAAGGCATCACGCCCAAGCCCTGCGGTGGCATCCAGTACGTGCGGGCGCACACCCTGCTGCACGCCGACGGCCTTGGCGATCATCTGCCCGCTGCCACCACCATGCAGGCGCCTATGGGCTGCAGCTCCCTCGACAAAATCGACCCGCACCGGCCCCGGGCCGTGCTCGACCAGTTCAACCAGCTGTAAGCCGTTCGAACCAACCTGCAAGGCGAAATCGGCATCGCCAAGCAACGGCAAGCCAAGCCGCGTTGCACAGTTACTGGCCGCAGCGTCATACAGCGGCTCCAGTGCTTCAACACGTATACGAGTGAGGAACTGCGGATCAGTCATGCAGGATGCTCTCCAGCGCTACCCGTTGGCCGCAGCAAAGGGTCAGACGGGAGATTTCTTCGGGGTCGCCACGTTGTCGCGCAAATACACCGGCTGCGCCTGCTCGGCTGCCAGCGCCTCTCCACGACTCCATGAGAATTGTGCCAGTTGCAGCAAGTCCTGTGCGTGCGGCAGCAGAGCGCCTGCACACTGCGCAACCTGTGACGGCAGCCGCGACTGGAACGTACCCCAACCCGTGCCGGCGCCAAACCATTCGCCCTCGGCCAGACGCGGCAAGCTGGCAAGTTCCGGTGCCAGTACGGATTCCTGGCCACGCAGGCACATCTCGCCCTGCTCGAGCTGGTAACAGCCCCAATACACTTCATCCATGCGCGCATCTATCGCCGCTGCGACCTGATCGGCGCCGAATTCGCGATGGCCACGTTGTGCCAGCACAGCAAGATTGGAAACCGGTAATACCGGCCGCTGCAGGGCAAACGCCAGCCCCTGCACCACACCGATGGCGATGCGCACACCGGTGAATGCGCCCGGCCCGCGGCCAAAAGCAATGGCATCTATCGCCGACAGGGCAATCCCGGCTTCCGCCCGCAGCGCCTCGATCATCGGCAACAGACGCTGGGCATGCAGGCGCGGGATCACCT
>Ga0102812_10001660_pt1 | contig 15371 bp, 8 predicted proteins | sample ColrivemetaGS713_FD_79334 | JGI IMG/M metagenome (GOLD analysis project Ga0102812, IMG submission 79334) | Estuarine microbial communities from the Columbia River estuary - Flood tide ETM metaG S.713 | ecosystem: Environmental > Aquatic > Marine > Intertidal zone > Estuary | place: USA: Columbia... | reverse complement strand
TCTGGGAGGATTACGAAGCCACTTTCGGAACGTATACGGTACTGGCCGCCCAGATGAGTCGGGCCAAAGACTACGCGGAGCGCCTGGTCATGGGCATGAAAAACACGCCCGGCGCGACCCCGGAAATGCGGTTAACGCTGACCGAACTCGCCAAAGACCTCTACCGCATGGATAGCGGCCTGAACGGACAGCCAGAAAAACTGCAAGTCGGTGAGAAGAACAACCCCGTGGTGTTCGACCGTATTTTTGCGGTCATGCGCGGGGTGGAGCGTTCTACCTACGGCCCCACGGCGATGCACAGGATGAGTCTGGATGCGGCCAATGCGCAGATCAAGGAGATCACTGCGACCCTTAATGAGTGGAAAGCTACGGCCAGTAAACTGGGTAAGGATATCCAGGCAGCTGGTGGACCTTGGGTGATGGAGTAGGTTTTTTTGAACCACCAAGGGCACTGAAGGAGTGTTTTTTTGAACCACATAAGGCACCTAAGGGCACCTAAGGGTTTTTATTTTTTTACCAAATAGGCGTTTTTGAACCATATAAGGGATTATAAGGGCATTTTAAAAGAGGTGTTTTCACAGGGCAAATCCCACAGGGCAAATTCATGAATTTGCCCTGTGAATTCACAAAACTTATATGTCTTATATGGTTTAATAACTTAGGTGAATAGCTTGTTTAGTGCGGGCAATAAACGCAAAACAGACTTTTGCTTGCGCTCCGACGCAGGCCAAGCTGAACTAAGCAACGCGCAATATTTTGTCCATTTTACGTCCTCTTGCCAATTCATCCACCAACTTGTCCAGATATCTTACCTGTTGTGTTAACGGGGTTTCTATTTCTTCTATTCGATAGCCACAGATTACACCCTTGATTAAATGCGCATTTGGATGTAGGGTAGCATCCTCAAAGAATTTTTCAAAAGTTACTTTTTCCTCTATCAGCTCTTGGAGCTTTTCTTCTCCATAACCAGTTAGCCACTCAATGACTTGATGCAGTTCTTCTTTGGTCCTGCCTTTCTTCTCTACTTTGGTTACATAATGAGGGTATACGGAAGAGAAGGTCATTTTTGCTATGCGCTCATCGTGTTTACTGGTGTCTTTCATCGTTTGGGTTTTTGACGATAGTCATCAAATTTATTTCAATCTTTCCAAGTGTCTTAGTACAGAAAGAATAACGCTATTAATCCGTCTATTCTACCAGACTAATTGTTAATTTATCAAAATAGTCTTTTACCTGCCCAATGTGCTTTTCTTTGGCGTCAGGACTCAACCAGCTTGCTTGAAAAGCATTGATGGCCAATTGCATCAACTGGTCTTTGTCTAAGTTTAAAGCTTTAGCGGTTTCGTAATAATTCTCATTCATGTAGCCGCCAAAATAAGCGGGATCGTCCGAGTGGATGGTGGCCAGTATTCCTTTGTCGAGCATTTTGGCAACGGGGTGATCCTCCATCTTTTGGATGACCTTGAGGGCTACATTACTGAGCGGACACAGGGTGAGGGGAATGTTTTTTTCGAGGATGCGCTGCACCAAAGCTTCGTCTTCCAGGCAACGATTGCCGTGGTCTATTCTTACGACGTTCAAGAGATCTAGCGCTTCCCAAATATAATCTGCCGGGCCTTCTTCGCCCGCGTGAGCAACCAATTTGTAACCGTGGCTTGCGGATGCTGCAAAGACTTTGGCAAACTTGCTGGGAGGGTTCCCTACTTCAGAGGAATCCAGGCCCACACCAGTAATCCAATCCTTGAATGGCAGGGAGGATTCGAGGGTCTCGAACGCCGATTCTTCGCTTAAATGCCGCAAATAGGACATGATGAGTCGGTAGGAAATGTTGAGTTCCGCCTTGGCTTTTTCAAGCGCTTTATGAATACCATTGATGACCACCTCAAATGCGATCCCTCGGTCGGTGTGCGTTTGTGGATCGAAAAACACCTCTACGTGGACGACATTTTGGCTGTGCACTTTGGTAAGGTAAGCCCAGGTCAGGTCGAAGAAATCGCGTTCGTGGATCAATACCTGGGCGCCGGTGTAGTAGATGTCTAAAAACTCCTGGAGGTTATTAAATTGGTAAGCTTTCTTTAAGGACTCGATGGAATCATAATCCAGGGTGATGTTGTTTCTCTTTGCGATTTCGAACATCAGCTCGGGTTCAAAGCTCCCTTCGATGTGCAAATGAAGTTCTGCTTTAGGGATGCCCTGGATGATTTCTTTGAGGTCGGAGGTTTGCATAGAGGTGTGGGATATTTCTTAATGAACAGTCTCAGGCAAAGTGTGTGCCTGGAATGGTAAATATACCCTAAAGTCCATTGGGTTACAACCGAAAATTTGGTCCACTAGGGATGGCAGTGGTATGAGCGGAGCAAAGCGAGCACATGATAGGTGGAAGGGTTGAAAAAGTGGAAGGGTGGAAGGGAAGGTCAGCCATCAACCATCAACCATCAACTTCTCAAAATCGGAAGTGGGAAGTCGGAAGTCGGAGGTGTTTCGCACGCACCCAAACCATCCATTCACCCTCACTACCGCTCCTTCATCTTGGCACTCTTCTAGCAGCTGAACTACCGTTTTTTTTCAGTACCGGATGTACCCAATCCGGCGCGATTTCTGCAACGGGCACCAGTACAAAGCGGCGGTCTTGCATCCAGGGGTGCGGGAGGGTTAGTTCGGGTGTTTTTATCACCTCGTTAGCGTAGAAAATGAGGTCGATGTCGATGAGGCGCTGGTCCCACTTGCGGTGCCAAATTACATATTTTCAGGGCTAACAGGAGCAGGAACTATATTTGCAACTGGCGGGATACTTTGTAGATAAGTAAACATGGCGTGAATGTCTTCCTCCTTCATTTCAATGTAATTGAACCAAGGCATTGGGGGTAAAAGCATCCGGCCATCATCCAGGCCTTTGAATTTTCCCTGCGTCAAGGCTTTTTTAAATTGTTCTTCTGTCCAACTTCCCAGACCCGTTTGATCAGGGGTTAGATTAGCCGCAAAAGAAACGCCCCAAGGTCCTGCGGCAGCTGTCAGGTCAGGATAGAACATGCCAAATCCTTCCTTGATTAATTCACTGTCAAAATTCACAACAGGACGGTCGGATGGATAGCCAGACAACATTAATTCTGGTATGACCTCAGGTCCATTTTCGCCCATCGCCTTAGGCGAGTGACAGTCATTGCACCCCATGATGCCGATAAGGTATTTGCCCTGAGCAATTACGGATTCAGTGGATTGTTCAGCCATTTGAGGGCTAGCACTGTCTGTTTTGGGAGCTTCCTTTTCACAAGACAAAATTAATAGGAGTAAGCAGGTGATCCCAATAGTGATCGATAAGTGGGTTTTGGTTTTCATGTCGTTGAATATTAAGTTTTAGAAATGAATGGGTGTGCTGAGAATGCACATCCCTCGATATAAATATAACGATAAATTTTTCATGGTTCACGAACTGCCTAGTTAAGTGTGTCTGGGCTTACTACGGGAGGACTGTATCTAGCTCTGTAATGGCGGAGAAGGGGAAGGTAAGAAGTAAATCGGGGATCAATCGGATAAGAGGGAGACTAAGGCCCTTTTTTTCAGCAAAACACGAAAGCTTCACTTCATGTCGGTTCAGCATGGGACAGGCATATCGCTTACGCTTCCCTTTCTTGCAAGTCCACCCTTGTACTATTTAATTTGCATCATTGTTAATGGATATAGGAGGATGTTTACCTAATTGATTACCGATCAAAATGATCAAGGTCGCGCCCCAATCATTTTGATCGATAAAGTGTAGTTGAAGATTAAATGGAGAACAATACCCCAGCTACAATTCCCTTACTTCTGGCGTCTCGGTCACTGTGCGTTTCGCCGGGGTTTTCGAAGTTTCCGCCGCTGATAAAGTTGAGGGGCTCATAACCCACCGTTTTGAACAATTCGACAAAAATTCTGGAAGTTTTTTCTACCTGGGCATTCAGCCCCACTACGATTTGGGATTGTCTTTCCCACGGAGAGTTTTCCGGGCCTGCTCGGAAATTGGAGAATTCTCCAGAAACCGCGTAGACGATTTTTCCCATTTGGTTGATTTGGTACCTCGCACCAAGATTTAAAGAACTCACCTTGGAGGCAGCAAATTGATTCAACGGAGGGTTAGGGTTGAAGGTACCCGGCCAAGTTTCCAAGGTCTTTGCGTAGGAAGCTTGTAGCAATAAGTGATCCTTGATCGTCAATTCACCGTAAAAGGAATAGGCAGGATTGTTTTCCGAGCAAGGCATAAAATGCATCACTGGCCAGGCTTGACAATAGGCACTTCCTTTCAAATAAGAAGCGCCAGCTCTAAGGGAGATATTTTCGGTAAAGGCCAAAGTATAATTGATGTCTCCCGCAAAATTATTGATCCTTGAAGGGACATTGGTGCTGTCAACGGAGGTATTGGCAGACCTGAATTGTGCTCCTCCTTGTATCGCCGTGACAGAAGCACTGATGCCGTACTTCTTGAAACCAACAACCCCGCCATACCCCAGGACGCCGAAAGCATGCCACATGGAAGAATTGGTAAACGGACTTACACTGCGGGTCTGGCCAAAGGGAAGGTCCATTTTACCTAAGCCCACGTAAATGGGAAACTCGTTGAGATTTCCCAATAATATTATCCCTTTTCGGAATTCAATTTGATTTCTGGCCAGACTGGTAATCGTACCGGTGCCAAAACTCTGTTCGGGGCTATAAAGGAGTTCCCCGTAAGTGGTCATCCAATTGTTCAGGGAACCTACCAAAGATACTTGAGCCGAATGTAAAACGACTTCACTTGCGGTTTCTCCTATTGCGTTGTTGGAAGTAGGGTGCCTCATCAAATAGGCAAATTTGGAATTTCTATTGGAGCGCTGGTAGTCGGCAATGCCAATGATTGAAAACCCCAGGGCTAAGGATTTCTTGGGTATCTCATCGTTGCTCTTTGCATCAATTAAAATTTCCAATTTCCTCAAGTTTTGATTGGGCTCCATCATCCGATAGGTGAGCTCAGAATTAAGCCCGATCGTTGGTGATTCAGAAATTTCTTTTGTGTCCTGGCCATGTATGCTTGAAAAGCAGAGGACCAAAAAAAGGAAGGTGATGATTTTTCTCATGATAATCTTTTTAGATATTAGGTGAAATAATTGACGTAAAGCAAATGGTTTTGCTTTACGTATGGTGGTTGAGTATTAAGCAATATTAGAGCTGGTAGAGGATGGCGGATTTGAATAGCCAAGTCCTTATCCTGCTACTCTTTACGAATGCGAAACTTTGGCATAGTGAATCTACAAATATTTTGATTGTGATTAAGAAATCATCAAAATAAATTATGGGTATTCTTCGCACCAAAACAGGTGGAAGGGTTGGAAAAGTGGAAGGGTGGAAGGGTTGGGCTGACCATCAACCATCAACTTCTTAAAATCGGAAGTCGGAAGTGGGAGGTCGGAAGTATTTAAACCACCGCACCACGCACCCAAAAGGTTTATGCCGAAGGCCCCGTAGGGATCACTATGTGGCATGGCTATGCCAAAGGTTGGAAAAGTGGAAGGGTGTAAGGGTTGCCCATCAACCAACAACCATCAACCATCAACCATCAACTTCTTAAAATCGGAAGTGGGAAGTGGGAAGTCGGAAGTATTTAAACCACCGCACCACGCACCCAAAAGGTGGAAAGGTTGGAAAAGTGTAAGGGTGGAAGGGTTGGGCTGACCATCAACCAACAACCATCAACCATCAACTTCTCAAAGTCGGAAGTCGGAAGTCGGAAGTGGGAGGTCGGAAGTATTCTTCGCACCCCGCACCAAAACCATCAGTTCACCCTCACCACCACTCCTTCATCTTCACATTCTTCCAGTAACTGCGCCACCGTTTTCCCCAGCAGCGGATGTACCCAATCTGGCGCGATTTCTGCAATGGGCACCAATACAAAGCGGCGGTCTTGCATCCAGGGGTGAGGGAGGGTCAGTTCGGGTGTTTTTATCACCTCGTCAGCGTAGAAAATGAGGTCGATGTCGATGAGGCGCTGGTCCCACTTGCGGTGCCGTACGCGACCTAGTTGTTGTTCAATGTGGAGTACGGTGTTCAGGGCCTGTAGGGGGGAGCGCGTGGTTTGGTAGAGGCAGGCTTGATTGAGGAAGTCCGGTTGGTCTTCCAGGCCCCAGGCGCTGGTTTCGTAGCAGGCGGAGGCATGTATTTCTTCCCCCAGCTGTGCCTGTAGATGTTGGCGTGCTTGTAGCAGGTTTTGGTTTCTCCAGCCTTGATTACTCCCTAAGTGGAGGAGGATTTTTTGCATAAAAACAACTCGTTAGACATTAGAAAATCTGACAGAAGTTCCGAAGGGACGCCTACCAGATAAGCTAAACCACTTTATGCGGGGTATCTTACATCACCAAAGATAGGGGCTCTCCGTAAAATAGTTACAGTTGGAACGCAAGAATGCAGACAAAGGCGGAGAGAGAACATTTTTTTTGAGGCTAAATTGTCTATCTTTGGTCGTATAAGTTAATCAACCATCTGTCACAGACACTTTATCCTGTATGAAATATATTTTTACACTTCTTTGCAGTGTCCTCTTTACCATCAGCGCTTTTGCTCAACCCGTCAATGATGATTGTGTAGATCTCATTGATTTGGGAACAGCACCTGCCTGTACTGGTGATATTTATACCAATGTCGACGCTACGGACAGCAACTCAGGGCCCCTGGATAACCCCACATGTTTCAATGGGGGAACTACTCAAAACGACGTATTCTTCGGCTTTATGGTCGATGCTGCGTTGGTGGACATCACCATTACGGTCATTGGTACCAACCTGGGACCTAACGGAGTGCCAATCACCAATCCTCAATTTGCTCTTTATCGGGGCGGTTGTGGCGGACTGGCCGAGCTGAATTGTGTAAGTGCACCCAATGGTGAAACAACCATTAGTCTTGATGTGATTGGCCTCACACCCGGCATTCCCTATTTTATCAGGGTAAATGACTATTCCGGTACCGGAACTCCCAATTGGGGAGATTTCACCCTTTGTGTAGAGGAATATATTCCGGCCATCAATATGGGCGAGGATACCCAGTCGAGTGCCTGTTCCGGGACGATTTATGATTCCGGTGGTCCGGATGATGATTACGCGAATAACGAGAACTTTACGTTTACCATCTGCCCTAACGACTTTACCCAATGTGTAGCGTTGAATGTGGAGTCCTTCAATATTATTGGCAACGATGTCCTCAATATTTTCGAGGGCAACAATACGGCTGCTCCACTGATCGCCTCGATTAGTGGCAACAGCAATGGCAACGATTTTCAGGTACAGTCCTCCAATTCCTGTATGACCTTGCAGTTCATTTCTGATGGATTCAACTCTTCGGCTGGTTTTGTGGCCAACTGGCAATGTTCACCGCTGGAGTGTGACGGATCAGATTTTGATGGTCCGTTTGCGATTACGGAAATTCCTTTCAACAACCCCAACCTCACGACTTGTGGGGAAGGTGCCAACTTTAATACCACGCCTTGTGGAGTTATTCCATTTTTGAATGGTCCCGAAACGGTCTTCCTGTATCAGTCGACTGGAGGCCTTTGTGCTTCTATCAATGTTACTGGTGCAGAACCCGGCACGGGCGTATTGGTCCTCAATGGCCTACCCGGTGATCCTGGTACCGTTTGTATCGCACAAAGTGCAGCAGGCACGATCAGTAGCGCCAACTTCGAAACACCCGGTGATTATTATATTATCATAGCGAATCCTTTCGGTTGTACCGATTTTGGATTGAATATCGTAGAAGCCGATTGTGCCCTTTCACCAGCGCTGGTGGATGCCCTTTGTAACCCGCTGAATGGTTGTATTATTGATGGTGATATCACCAGCGAGTTTATGTTCGAAGATGGTTTCCAGGATGTTCCCAACACCATTGGTACCAATAATGGTTGTTGGTTTGGCGTAGGTGCAGAACCTGATTACTACTGGTTCACGATCGAAGCACAAGCCGATGGCCCATTTGGTTTCATCCTGAGCAGTGCGAATATTCCTTCCGATATCGACTTTAATGTATGGGGACCTTTCACTCCGGAAGAGGTATGTGAAACACCTCAAGCCGTCATCAACTTCGTGACCAATAACCAGCCGATCCGGAGTAGTTATGCTGGCGGAACAGAGCCTACGGGCCTGGCGGATATTCACCCGCAGTTTGGTTATGACGTTGAGGATGTTTACGATTGTGACGGTAACAACGATGATATTGTAATGACGATTCCTGCGCAGGCAGGAGAAGTCTTCGTGGTACTGGCCAATGACTGGGGTAACCAAATCCAGGGCGGTGGCATCCAAGTGGATTGGGGACCTTCTGATCCGGATGTACTACAACCACTGGGTGCCACGGTAGCCGCCGCAGATACTTCCGTTTGTATCGGCGAAACGGTACAACTGGAAGTGATTACTGGTCTGGATAACATCGAATGGATTGGCCCCAACGCGGGGGAATTATCTTGTACCAACTGTTTTACACCTGTCGCAACGCCTAGTCAGACCCAAGTTTACACGGCTTTACTAGACGCTGTTTGTTATGTAGATACCCTGGAAGTGACCGTCAATGTTTTTGACCTTGATGCTGGTCCGGATATCGTAGTTTGTATCGGTGAAGAATTTGAGATTCCGGCAGGGCAGGATTTTGCTACTGCTACCTATACGTGGTCACCTCCTCCTGGACTGACCTTCAGCTGTACGACTTGTCCTACGCCGATTGTGACGGCAGATGCTCCCGGTGTTTACGACGTACCCGTTACCCTCTCAGCAGCAGCCTGTAACTTCATGGATTTTGTGACCATTACAGTCCTGGACTTTACGGCTCCAGAATATACCATCGCTGACGACGAACGGATCTGTGATGGCGAAGAAAGACAAATTGGTGGCAATTTAATAGCTGGTAATGTTTATACCTGGACGTCTGTTCCGGCATCCACCATCGACCCAATTGCTAACCCCGTAGTACAACCCGATGTAACGACGACATACTTCCTTTCCGTCTTGAACGGATCGTGTCCTACGCCTTCGGTAGATAGTATTACCATCGAGGTGACCCCCTTGCCGATCATTGATATCGCAGAAGAACCCATGGACGCTATTTGTCTGGGCGACGAGCTTTCGCTGTCTAGCAGCGTTGTTGAAGGTGATGTAACCTACAGCTGGTCGGGACCTAACCTGATCGTTAGCCCCGATAGTAACGCGACGGTGATTGTACCGGTCGTTAGTGGAAATTATATCCTTACCGGAGAACGCCTCGGATGTGAAGTTACCGATGTCATCCCGGTCGAGGTGGTACAGGTCGCGATTGATTTGAACCAACCGGATACGACCTTTATTTGTCAGGGAGAAACCGTGCAGGTACAAGCTGCCGTTACGCCTACGGATGCCACGGTTGTTTGGGATCCGGCCACGGTATCTGGACCAGCGCCACTGTTGAGTCCCGATACTTATACCGTATATACCGCTACCGTAACGATCGGCAACTGTGTCCGTATCGACACTTTTGCGATTCAGGTAGATTCTTTGCCAAGTAATATGGCCATCATGTCTGACCCTATGAAGGACTCCTACTGCCAGGGAGAGCTGGTAACGCTGAGTTCGCCGATTTACGATCCGGTGATGTACCCAGATATTACCCACCAGTGGATAAGCATAGGTGAGGAAACCTCTGATACGCTTTATAATCTGGTCTTGACTACAGCGGATACTTTTACCTACCAGCGGATAACCGTCAATGGCGGTTGTGTGGAAACGGATACGATTACCTTGAATGTCATCAGCAATGATGCCTTGGAAATTACGCCCGCGCAACCCCAGGTATGTGCCGGAGAAAGTGTCCAGTTGGCCGTTATGTCTACTACGCTCGGCGAATTGGAATGGACGCCTGCGGAGACCTTAAGCTGTAGTGATTGCCCGAACCCGGTTGCTAGTCCTTCTTCAACGACGACCTATACCGTCAGTTCAAGTATCGAAGGTTGCGCCATTGAGCAATCGGTAACGGTGGTTGTGCCACCTGCGCCGGTATTAAACGCTCGGGGAGATCTTACCCTTTGTCCTGGTGAATCGATTGACCTCAACCCCAGTGGTGGCGGTGGTCAGGAAGGCACTACTTATCTCTGGACGACAACCTCCAACCCGAATGTAAGTGCACAGGTTAACCCAGTGGTTACGCCTGCAGTTACGACGACCTACACGGGTACTGCTACCAATTTTTGTGGTACTGCTACCGATCAAGTTACGGTCACAGTGATTGTGCCTGGCGCTTTGATCGATGTCAATGGCGGTGTAGATACGCTGGTGACTTGCCGTGGTTTCGAATTTGACCTGGTCGCCAATGTACAGAACAGCACCAATGGCTCAGAATCACTGGTTTGGTTCTACGATGGCGAAAGCGAACTGGGGGCTACTACAACCTTTACCGCTACGACCAGCGGCTCAGCAACTTTTGTTTACCAATACGGTCCTCAAGGTGCAGAAGAATGTGATCAGCAGACGCAGACGATCTTCGTGCAAGTCAACGATGCGCCACAACAAGTTTTGCTCAATGCTGATACGACGATCTGTTTTGGTCTCGAAACCCCCGTCGCCCTGTTCGCAGGTACGGTTGAGCCCGGTGTTACTTACAACTGGACCAGCACCGCTGGCGATGTCTTCATGGAGGCCGACCCAGAAGTGCAGCCTACCGTAACGACCACCTATACCCTGGAGGCCAGCCTGGGCGAATGTGTAAGCAGCAACTCGATAACGATCACCATTATTGAAGAGGCAACTTTCTCCATCAATGATGATTTGAGTACCAACTTGGTTTCCGAGGATATGACCTCTGTTAACTTGGAGGCCGCAATGCCGAACGAGGATAATCCTGCAATAAACTGGACCTTTGGCGGCGTGAATATTGGCACCGGCTCCCCCTTGACGTGGATGCCTAGTACCGACCAACAACTTGATTTACCTGGCTACGTCTTTGCGACCCTGAACAATGGCTGTCAGCTATTGGAGGATTCTATCTTCATCCAGAAGCTGCTTTACGAAATGCCGAATATCTTCTCTCCTAATGGCGATGGCGACAATGACGTATTCAAGCCGTTCTTCCTCGGAGAAATGGACGTCGTAGAACTGTCGGTTTATAACCGTTGGGGGAACGTCGTTTTCGAATCTAACGATCCTAATAACACCGGATGGGACGGCAAGAAAGACGATAAGGATGCACCTTCCGAAGTTTACCTTTACCAGGTACGCGTAGGTGTCGCAGGTGAATTCCTTGAGAAATCCGGACAGGTGACCCTCGTAAGGTAATTCCTTGAGAAGAAACTAGAACCATCATAAAAGGGTGCAGCGATATTCATTGCTGCACCCTTTTTATGTAGTAACTACTTAGGTAGCCTCATTTCGGCTACGTCCGGCTCTTCGAACCGCTACCTTTGCAAAATTTTATCTTGCGGAGCGCTGCTACGCGGCGAAAAATTTTGCTGCGGTAACAGTCCGAATAACTCGCACTCGCTCGAAACGCTACCACCTAAGTAGTTACTTTATGTAATAGATGGTTACGTAATGTAAGTGACTTAGTAGTGAAAAAACTCTTCAAAAAGAAATCCAGCAATAACGAAAACCCTAACTTTAGTAATCAAATAGGAGAAAATGAAGAAGAGAAGCCCAGTCCTTTCCTTTTTACGGGAAATAGCCATCGTTGTCATTGGTGTATTAATTGCCGTTTCGGTAGGTAACTACAAAGAAAGAAAAGACAATGAGAAATATATCGAAAAGACGCTGTTGGCGATCGAAAACGAAATCAGGTTAAGTAATAATGAGGTAGATACCGTGCTAAACAAGCATATCAAGCTTTTTGAAATACTTGAAGAACAAATAGATAAAGGGGAGCAGACGCTCGGTGAATTGGTGGCAAATTCGGGAGGCTTTCAAGTCGCATCCATCCAGAATGTGAGCTTAAGATTTTTCGTTTCCAACAAAGCCGAATTGCTTGATTTTAAGCTCATCTCGCAACTGTTAGATATTGAGTTACAAACAACCCTGCTTTCAGATAAAATAAAAAGATTTGCGGATTTTGCCTACGAGCACGTTAACGACAAAGAGGAAGAGGTAATGCTAAAATTCGCCTATCTCTTAGCAGATGTAATTGATGGAGAGCAGACGCTTTTGGAATCCTACTCGGATTTCTTAGCACTAGAAGAGAATAAGAAGTACTTAGAGGATGGAACTGAATAAAGGCTGCCTCTAGTGGAATAGACGGCTTTGACCAGAGAAGCTAGCCCCCCCTACTCCACCAAATACCCATAAGCCCGCAACAACTTCTGCAGCCGCTTGAAATCCTTCACGCGGACCAGGATGCGATACCCTTCCGCCTTGCTGCAAATTTCCCGAATTTTTTCATCCTGGGCCAGGAGTTGTAGTAACTTCTGGTCGGTGGGATTGATGGAGAAGACCAGGAATTCTTCTTCCGTCAAAGGATTGGCTTTTTGGGAGAGCTCCCGAAAAAAGGCTTGCCAATTGGCGGGTAAATCGCCAGGGAAGAGGGTGCTGAACAGGTCGATCTTTTGCTTCAGATCTTTGGCGGTATTGCAATCCTGCAAAAACATGTCGGCATTGGTTTGGAAGCGCTTGCTGCCGGCAGGACGGGCAAAAGAAGCGATCGCCCGACTCGCCAGTTCCATGTCTCCCGCGGTCAGCAGGATGGAGAGCACATCATCCGAAAGGCCCAACTCAAAGGGTTGTGCCACATTCGATTCATATTGATCGGTATAGCCCAACACATACGCGCCTAAGGGCGTAAGGCGGAGGAATTTCACCCCATCATAAGGGCTGTCGCAAGTGACGCCAATTCCCTTGCAGTTGGGTTCTTCGTACACCAAATCCAGCAGTCCCCAGGCCGCGAAGAGAAACAGGTGGGCCCGCAAGATCGGCCACTGGATGAATTTTTGCCCATAATGGGGGGTAATGCCCAAGGTCGAGGAAAACGAACTTTTCGAAAACTCACCAGGGATTTCCAACTCCAATCGACCTTGCTCTCGAGGGTCAATAAAATCGATGTGGAAGGCCGTACTTTGATGGTAATCTTGCCAATCATTATGGTTCACCCACTCCTGCTGATAAAGCGGCTTGAAGTAGTCGGTGGAAATATATTCTACACTTCTGAAAGCCGCAGACCGCAAACTAGAAACACCATTGATGTAACCCAGTAAATGCAGCGCAGAACGAAAATGCTGAGGATAGGTCTTCGTGAACAAACGCTTGATCAAGTCTGGCGGGCTGGCATTATTGGGGAGATCATCCAACTGCAGCAACAGACTGGCCAGCATGTCGGTCCTCATGAACATGAGCTCTTTTTGCTTGGTCTCCGGATAGTATTCTGTGAGTGCCAGTTTCTTGCCTAAAGACCGGATGGAGGCGGCATTGGGACGCCCTTTTTTACTCAGCTTGGGCCTTTTGTTGTTGAGGAAAATAATTAATCCCGGCAGTTCCCGTAAGATCAACTCTTCGCTTTTAAAGACCTTCGTTGTCTTGGTAGCAGGGGGCACCTCCGGAATCGACCTTATCCTCATATCCACTGGTGAACTGAGAACGGCAATGATCTTTTGCAGCTTTTTGGGCAAAAACAAAATCACCTTGTTGTCTCTGCTGTAATAGTAGCTAAAGGGGATATCGGCAGGCAACGCTTGAAACTTTGGCAACAGTTTTATGGTCTCCCGTCGGTATCTGTTTAGGCCCACTTCCTCGAATTCCAGCTCGTAGGTCTTTATTCCAAGTTCTTTTTCAATCATCAGGTGATTGAGCGGCCCCTTCCTGGCGAGATATTCCATCAGGGTCTTTACCTCAGGATCGAGGGTGGCCACAAAGCGTTGGTACAGCTTACGAGACATGAAGGGCAAGCTGCACACCTTGACCATTAACGACTTCTGGGGCGGGCGATTGCCGTAGCTGGCCCACTCGCGGTAAATCAGGGAAGCAGCAGGCACTTCGCTCAGAATGAGTTTGCGCTCCTCCTGAGAAAAAGGCAGGACCAGTCGCCAGAAGGTTTGCGACAAATCGTTCTTCGTCAGTTCGTCGAAGCCTTCGGCAACGTCAGTGGTTTTCCAGCCTATAGTCGAATCTTCGTTCATGGTTTTCTAAATATCAATTTCCCCAGTAATTAACTTCATTGATCGTCACTGCGTTCCTCGGAGTACTCACTTTGACCTTTTCTAGCCACGGAGACACTAAGACACGATCCCGACTTATAAGTCGAGATATGGGGAATTCAATAAAAAAACTCCGTGTCTCAGTGCCTCTGTGGCCAATTATTTTTCAAAGTGAGAACTACTGCTATTTCCCCAAGATAAAATCAATGTCCTCGGCGGTGATGTTCTTTGCGGTTGCGCCATCAGCGCCGATAATGTTATCAAACAACTCCTGCTTCTTTTCCTGAAGGAGTCGAATTTTTTCTTCAATGGTTCCTACGGTGATCAGCCGGAGGGCGTGTACTTTATTGACCTGCCCGATACGGTGGGTACGGTCAATGGCCTGCTTTTCGGCGGCGACATTCCACCAGGGATCATAGATAAAGACGGTGCTGGCTGCCGTAAGGTTAAGGCCGGTACCTCCTGTTTTCAAGGTCATCAGAAATACCCGGCAGGTGGGGTCTTCTTGAAAGCGATCCACCAGCTCCTGCCGGTTGCGGGTGGCACCGCTCATGCTCACGTAATCGATACCCTGCTCGTCGAGGGCCTTGCCCAGCAATTCCAATCCGGCCAGGAAGTTGACAAAAATGAGGGCTTTGCGGCCATTGGCCATGACCTCCCAGAGCTGTTCGAGGAGCAGCTCTTTTTTGCCGGATTGCACCTTACCATCCGTCTTGCTTTCGGGGATGGTGGCAATTTGCCGGAGTTCGTTGAGGGCCTGGAAGATGATAAACTGGCTCTTCTGAATGCCCTTGCTAGCTACCTGCTGCTCAATGAGCTCCTGATAATAGCGGCGGCGCAGTTCATACAGTTGGGACTGTTCCGTGCTCATGTCCACGTACAGTGTCTGCTCTACCTTATCGGGCAGATCGTCGAGGACATCTTCTTTGTGTCGGCGCAGGATAAAGGGGAAGATTTTCTTACGCAAATGGCGCGTCGCTACTTCGTCGTTTTCCCGCTGGATGGGGTAGCCATAATCCTGCATGAATTGTTTCAGGGTTCCAAACATGCCGGGGTTGAGAAAGCGGAAGAGGGAATACAGCTCTCCAAGGTTATTCTCAATGGGCGTACCACTGAGCGCCAGGCGATGATCGGCCCGTAACAACAAAACGGCCCTGGTGGTCTGGGTTTCGATGTTCTTGATGTTTTGCGACTCATCCAGGATCACGTAGCAAAGGTCAATGTCTTTGAGGTCTTTGATATCATT
>Ga0102812_10001655_pt1 | contig 15400 bp, 9 predicted proteins | sample ColrivemetaGS713_FD_79334 | JGI IMG/M metagenome (GOLD analysis project Ga0102812, IMG submission 79334) | Estuarine microbial communities from the Columbia River estuary - Flood tide ETM metaG S.713 | ecosystem: Environmental > Aquatic > Marine > Intertidal zone > Estuary | place: USA: Columbia... | reverse complement strand
TTACACCATGGACGGCGTCTTTGACCTGCAAATAGAAGGGCCAGCCATCCAGGAACCGCTGATTTACGGCCAGCTTTATATGCAGGAATCACAACGACTCCTCAGCAGGCTCTTCCCCGACGAAGGCTCTTTCTGGGTTCAGTATTACCAGCGTTATTCCGACCACTTTCAGGAACTGGAGGAGAGCCGGCAAGTGGACAAGGAGCTGGATTTTGCACACTACCGCCAATTGCTGGGCTACAAATATTCCCTGCTTTACGTGCCGGTAGATATGCTGTTCTACCTAAGCGGCGAAAAACATCGGGCAGCCTACGACAAAATCCAGGAATCGCTGCAATGGTTTACCGTCGGCTACAACCTGCCCAACGAAGTCAAAGGCCTCGAAGAAGACATCCGTACGGGCGTCAACAACTATGCCTGGTGGCGGCTGCGGGACGAGCTGGAGCAACACGACATCAATCCGGCCGACCATTCTGCGGAGGAGGTCCACAAACTCCTCTACGCGACCGGCCTGGCCGAGCAGTTGCTCGTCGAGTCGCTTGACGCTTTTGAAAAAGCCCTCGCCATAGTTGCCGATCTGGAGGTTCCCCTGTTTCGGGCGATCATCGAAGCCCGGATGCAAAGTAACCGGGACATGAAAGCACAGATACAGGAGCATTTGGCTGCTATAGCTTAAATCGTTTTATAAGACTTGTTCTGCTGGGATTATTTATCGAAAAACAACTGGCTTGAAAAAAATAAAATTCCTATTCCGGCTACCCTTTCTTTTACTGACTTCCTTTGGCTTTCGCCTGATGCGGGTCATCTGGCCCCGGCGGGCGGGTGCTTTCGAGCCACAATTCCAGAAAGAAGGCTCCCTTCAATTCGAGCGTGCTGCGGATAATCGGCTACTGAAACGCATTGATATCGAATTGGCTCAGAAGGAGAAGGAGATTCAGCGCGGACTGATGTTTCGTCGGTCGATGGAAGAGGACCAGGGCATGCTTTTCCTGATGCCCACAGAAAAACCGCAGTCTTTCTGGATGCTGAACACCGATCTATCGCTCGACATCATTTTTGTGAACAGCGATCTGGAGATCGTCAATATCCAGGCCAATGCCGAGCCACGATCCTTAAAAAAGCTTCCTTCCCAACTTCCGGCCCGCTACGTGGTGGAGGTGACGGCAGGTTTTTGTGCAAAGTATGGAATCCGGGAGCGTGATCGGGTTCAATTTTCAACTTCCAAAAAAACACCTAGCTATGAACTTAAAAAAGAAAGCCAGCCTGATTATCTATCGTTTTCAGGCAAAAGGACTGGAAATCTTCCTGCTTAACCCGGAGGAGGAAGAGGATCATTGGGGTTTCCTGCAAGGCACCCTGGAAGAGCCAAATCCGGCGAAGCCAGCCGATCAGGGCAAGTTCATCGAGTTGAATCCGGTAGTTGGAGAAAATGACCAAATGGAGGAAGCCTGGGACGTGGAGGGCGACTGGCACGATATTCCATCGCTGAAGGCGATGCTCTGCGAAGATGCCCTGCAGTTGAAAGAAAAGCTACAGACAATGGAGATAGGCGCCTACCTTTCGCTGAAGGAGGTGCTGAAAAAAGCCCTCCCGCATCAATACCAATTCATCAAAGAATTAAAAGACATTCTGATGGATCGCCATTCGGTGACTGATCTTTAGCGCATTGTTCAAGGCCATCGCTTTGGGTATATAGTCCTCCAAGTCAGAAATCAGAAATCCTGCCTTGGAGGACTATAAATGAATTATATTTGATCTACCTCTAAATTCTCTCTAATAAAAACTTGTTTTATGAAGCGCTTTACTTTGTTTCTACTTCTTTCTATTGCTTTTTGTTTCACTGCTCAGGCCCAGCTTACATAGCTTCATTACACCTAATATAGCCCTCGAGATAGGGCCAAGTCTCCGCATTGACCCTTCTCGCGAGTCGGTACAAATCGGTATTGATCTCGGCGTACAATTCTTCTTGAATACGGGTGAATAAAATTTTCTAACAAGTTCTTACGTCATAAACTTGCTGCCAGGCATCTTACTCTCTTAGTGGGTAGGGCGTAGCCTAGGGTGTCCAATCTGATGGTAAATAGGCGTGACGATTTTAGTCACACTAAAAAACACTAGAAACTGGATAGGCCACGCCTGCCTGCCCGTGAGGCACCGCCGAGCAGGCAGGGATCTAACGGATCAGACGGATTTTCACAGATTTAAAAGCCGTGTAAATCCTGTTTTATCCGTTAAATCTGCGTTCTATCCTGTTTTAACGGAGTCACGGCTGTGGCCTGACAGATTGGACACCCTAGAGCCTAGCCTTGTCTTATTTTGTAATTTAAAAATTCACCAATCATCCGAAATAAAATGAAAGTTGTATCCCGCCTGTCTTTACTAATAGTAATGCTTTGCTTTTATGTAAACACCTCCATCGCCCAAGAGGAAGCGATCACCGAGCAATACAAGGAAGAAGCCATCCTTAATCTTTGTCACTTGATGAATGATCATTACGTGTTCCCGGAAGTGGCTAAACAAACGGAAGAACACCTACTGACTCAGTGGAAAGAAGGTCATTTTGACCAGTTTACCGATGATGAATTGTTTGCCTCTGCTTTAACCGAGTCGGTACAATCGGTTAACAAGGATAAGCACATGCGCATCAGGGTCAACCCACCTTATGTAGCCCCACCGAATTCGCCAGAAAGAAGGATCGAAGAACGTCTTGACCGTATGGACAGATCCCGAAGAGCAAATTATGGTTTCAACAACGTGGAAATTTTGGAAGGCAATGTAGGTTACCTGGATCTAAGAGGTTTTGCCGGATTAGAAAATGCCCAGGCCTATGCCGATGCTGCGATGAAGCTAATGGCCAGAACCGATGCCGTCATTTTCGACCTCAGTAAAAATGGCGGAGGTAGCCCACGGATGGTCCAGTATTTATGCAGTTATTTCTTTGACCAGAAAGTGCATTTGAATAGTCTCTACTGGCGAGAAGGAGATGAAACCGAGGAATTCTGGGTCTTGGAAGAAGTGGGTGGAGCTAAAATGCCCGAGGTTCCCTTGTTCATTATAACCAGCGAAAGAACATTTTCCGGAGCCGAAGAATTTTCCTACAATATGCAGACGCAAAAGCGAGCAACCTTAGTAGGCCAAACCACCGGAGGAGGAGCTAACCCAGGCAGAACTATGGGGATCAATGATAATTTGTCCGTTTTTATTCCCGGAGGAAGAGCCATCAATCCCATTACTAAAACCAACTGGGAGGGTGTTGGCGTAGTCCCGGAAGTAGTAACCTCTGTAGAGGAAGCTTTTACCAAAACACACGAATTGGCACAAGCGGCCGCAGAAGCTTATCGAACTAAAACCAAGGAAAAATTCAGCCTGCTATTTGCTGATTTGAACAACAAGTTAGACGGGTACACTGCGGGGAAATCAGAAGAAGAAATTCTCCAGGCTTTAACCGTCTGTCAGGAGACAGGCTTATTAAGCGAAGGAGATATCAATATGCTGGGGTATGAATATTTGATGGAACACGAAAAGCCTCAGGTAGCGGAATCAATATTTAGCGCCAATACGGTTCTTCACCCCAATTCCGCTAACGTATTCGATAGCTATGCAGAGGCATTGATGATGAAAGGTGATCTGGCATCTTCACTTAAAAACTATCAACGGGCTGTCGAGATCGCCAGAGAAAACGAGGACAGAGATCTCGAACTATTTGAGAAGAATTTAGAAACGATAAAAAACAAGATAAACACTGGAAAGAACTAAGTGTAGAGGGATTCGCGGCGATTTTATCGCCACTTAAAGTAGAGGGTAGAGGGACACTTCCCTCTACCCTCTACCCTAAGGCTCGAGACTGTTCATAAATGTGTGTCTGATTACTTCCGTACTTGTAAAAAAAGGACATTCATTAAGAATTGCAATTGCAGGCACAGATAAGGATACCTTTGATCGGGTACCCAAGGAGGGCACTCCGGTTTACAAAATCCATCGAAGCAAGGCTTATGTTTCGTTTATTGATTTGCCGATTATAAAGGATACTCGATATTGAAGCAATATATTCAAGATCAAGTGTACCTATTTTGATAGCAGAGAGGAACGCCCACTCACTTATTTCTTGCCCCTTCTCCAAAAAACACCTATATTCGCCACATGCAACAGCAAAGTATAATTATTAGCATTATTATTATCAGTTCGCCTGGCGATCTGTAGGTGCTAATTTTTGCTATTCAAAAAGCTCCGACAGATGGCCTCTGTCGGAGCTTTTTGTTTTGTACTTTTGCACATTCATTGAAACAATTAATCTTCTTTGACCTTTTTTGTGGTCAAGCTAAAGCAAAAATCGTAAGCGACTGATAAGGAGCGTGATTTTTGTTTTCGATTGACTTCAAACACAAAAAATGCCAAAGAATCTAAACATCCGTCCGCTACCGATGTACAAGTCGTATAAACAGCTGAATTTACCCGAAATCGACCAGGAGATCCTCCGATTTTGGGAGACCGAAAACATCTTCGACCGCTCTATCCAGGAACGCGATCCAGAGAAGACTTTTGTTTTTTATGAAGGCCCTCCTTCGGCCAATGGTCTGCCCGGTATTCACCACGTCATGGCCCGGGCCATCAAAGATATTTTCTGCCGCTTTCACACCCTCCAAGGCGAGCGTGTTGACCGTAAAGGCGGCTGGGATACGCACGGTTTGCCCATCGAACTGAGTGTAGAGAAAGAGCTGGGCATCACCAAAGACGATATTGGCAAGAAAATTTCGGTAGACGAATACAACCAGAAATGTCGCGAAACCGTGATGCGCTACAAGGACATCTGGGATGACCTGACCCGCAAAATGGGCTACTGGGTAGACCTGGACAATCCTTACATCACTTACGAAAACAGCTATATCGAGTCGGTATGGTTCCTCTTGCAGCGCCTGCACCGCAAGGGATTGATGTACAAAGGATACACCATCCAGCCCTTCTCGCCCGCTGCGGGTACGGGACTGAGTTCGCACGAGCTGAATATGCCAGGGGCTTACAAGGAAATCCGCGACACCTCAGCGGTGGCTCAGTTTAAGGTGAAGGATACCGACAACGAGTATATCCTCGCATGGACGACCACACCGTGGACCCTTCCTTCAAATACGGCACTGGCGGTAGGCAAAAAGATTCCTTACGTAAAGGTCAGCACCTTTAACCGCTATACGCAGGAACCAATCATGGTGACCTTGGCGAAGGATAGGCTGAACGCTTATTTCTCGGAAGCCAAGCCCGATATGACGGCCGCTGATGCCCTGCCCGGCAACAAGCCTTACCCCTACGTCGAAATCGTAGCCGAGATGACAGGCGCCGAACTGGCAGGCACCCGCTACGAGCAGCTAATGCCTTACGTACAACCCGACGGCGACGCCTTTCGCGTGATCATCGGTGACTTTGTGAGCACCGAAGATGGTACCGGTATCGTACATATTGCACCCACCTTCGGTGCGGATGATATGCGCGTCGCTAAAGAAAATGATATTCCGCCGATTCTCGTCAAGGATGAGAACGACAACCCGATGCCGCTGGTGGACCGCCAAGGTAAATTTGTGGCGGAAGTCACAGATTTTGCCGGTCGCTACGTCAAAGACTACGGCCAGGAGGAAGAGCGCCCCACGGATGTCGACATCGTGATCAAACTTAAGGAAGAGAACAAGCTTTTCCATTCTGAGAAATACCTGCATTCGTATCCGCACTGCTGGCGGACGGATCGGCCGGTGTTGTACTACCCGCTCGACAGCTGGTTTGTACGCGCTAGTGATTACAAAGAGCGCATGTCCGAACTCAATAAGACCATCAACTGGAAACCCGCCAGCACCGGCGAAGGACGTTTCGGAAAATGGTTGGAGAACCTGCAAGACTGGAACCTGAGTCGTTCCCGCTTCTGGGGGATTCCGTTGCCGATCTGGCGCACAGAAGATGGCAAGCAAGAAATATGCATTGGTTCCATCCCTGAACTCACCCGCGAGGTAGAGAAAGCCAATAAAGCCCTGGGACTGAATCAGGAAGTACCTAAAGACCTCCACCGCCCCTACATCGACGAGGTCGTACTGGTGAGTGAAGACGGCCAAGCCATGAAGCGCGAGCTGGACCTGATCGACGTATGGTTCGATTCTGGCGCTATGCCTTATGCCCAGTGGGGACTGGACTACGAAAAACTAGCGGCTGGCGACGAGCAGCCCTTCAACGCTCCTTTTGAGCAGAGCTACCCCGCCAACTTTATCGCCGAAGGGGTAGACCAAACCCGTGGCTGGTTCTACACCCTGCACGCGATTGCGGTGATGGCCTACGATACGGTTTCGTTCAAAAACGTGGTCTCCAACGGACTGGTGCTAGACAAAAACGGTCAGAAAATGTCCAAGCGATTGGGCAATGCCGCCGATCCATTTGACACCCTGAAGGAGTACGGCGCTGATGCCACCCGTTGGTACATGATGGCCAACAGCGACCCTTGGGACAACCTCAAGTTTGACCTCGAAGGGATTGAAGAAGTGCGCCGTAAATTATTCGGCACCCTCTTTAATACGTATAGCTTCTTCACACTTTACGCCAATATTGATGATTGGCAGCCGCAGACAGGGCTGAGCATCCCCGTAGCAGATCGCCCCGAGATCGACCGGTGGATCATCTCTAAACTCAATAGTCTGACCAAAGAGGTGCAGGAGCAGCTTTCGGCTTACGAACCGACCAAGGCCTGTCGTGCTGTAGAGCGCTTTGTCGACGAGCACCTGAGTAACTGGTACGTGCGCCTGTGTCGTCGTCGTTTCTGGAAAGGAGAGATGAATACCGACAAGCAAGCGGCGTACGAGACCTTGTACGAATGCCTCGTGACGACCTCCCAGCTGATGTCGCCGGTAGCGCCGTTCTTTAGCGACTGGCTGTACCGCAACCTTACGGAAGGAGTGAAAGAGACCGCTAAGAAAGAAGGTTCTCGCTTACAGTACGATTCGGTACACTTGAGTTTATTGGAGCCTGCTAACGAGGCCCTGATTGATCTCGGACTGGAACAGCGAATGGATTATGCCCAGCGTATTTCCAGTCTGGTCCTGAGTATCCGTAAGAAGGACATGATCCGGGTGCGACAGCCGCTACAGAAAATCTTACTCCCGGTACTCGACGAAGGTTTCGAGCACCAGGTAGAAGAGGTGAAAGACCTCATCCTGGCGGAAGTCAACGTGAAAGAAATCGCCTATTTGCGTGACGATGAGGAAGGCTTCCTGAAAAAGCGGATCAAGCCCAACTTCAAAACGCTCGGTCAGCGATTGGGTAAAAACATGAAGATCGCCGCGCAGGCGATCAACCAGTTTAACCAGGATGACATTACCGCCCTCGAAAAATCAGGCACCTACACCTTAGTGGTAGGCGACGAAAACTTCGAGCTGACGATGGAAGATTTCGAGATCACTACGGAAGACATCCCCGGCTGGAAAGTAGCCACCGATGGCAAACTCACCGTAGCACTCGATCTTACCTTGACGGAACTTTTGGAAGACGAAGGCATGGCCCGTGAGTTGGTCAACCGCATTCAAAACATCCGCAAGGACAAGGACTTTGAAGTAACGGACCGCATCACGGTCGTGATCAGCGAAGACCCAGCCATTGAGCGCGCTGTGACCAACTTTGGTGATTTGATCAAAGGAGAGGTTTTGGCGGATGCGTTGAGCATTGGTGCTGCTGCTGCTGGAGGAGAAGCGGTGGAATTGCCTGGTGAATTGCAGGCGATGATTGCCGTGGAGAAGCGACCTTAAGCATTCGGTTCTAGTTATTCTTTCCAAGTACAGCCATAAAGTGTTGCCGCCCTACGTTAAAGAGCGGCAACACTTTTTTAATTTCACGATCCCCATGCAACGACTGTTATTTCTGTTATTATTTTTCCTTTTCACCCATGCGGCGATGGCTGGTGGTGGCAAAGAAGCTTACCGCAATTACTTCCTGGGGTCGTACTATTTTGCGGAGGGCGACTACGGTCGGGCTGAGAACCATTTGCGGAGAGCTTATCAATTGCATCCCAATCAGTATAATTTCGCGCTGGCGTATGCGCTTTCCTTAGGGCAGCAGCAAAAAACGGATGATGCGCTGGAGGTACTCGGAAGAGGCAAAGCGATGCTCAGCACGCGCCATCCTGATTATACCCACCTGGCCAGCTTGCAAAATTTCGTCAACGGGATGATCAACCTCTACGGGTTAAGGTATGGCAATGCGATTGCTCCCCTCAAACGGGCCATTGAATTGCAAACTACGTTGCCCTATCCCGAAGAGCGCTCCATAATGCTCAATGCCCTGGGCTACGCACAGGTGATGAACCAGGGAAAGGGGGCAACCGCCCACGATGATTTGGGGCCACATTACCACGTACATCGCCGAGATTTGGAGCGAGCTACGACCAGCTTCCTGGCTGCTTACCGAGCCGATGTGCAAAATACCCAAGCAGCAGAAAATTATCAGCGACTCATTGATACGCTCGGACTGGCATCTGAATTCATCGTAGAAGACAGTGTGCAAAACCGCGAAGAGCGCCAGCTGAAAACCTACCAGTACGCCAGCCTCCCGGCCAATGTGCAACCTCTTTTGGAGTTTATCGACTACGACGAGGTGGTGTTTTTATTAGATATTTCAGGGAGCATGGTCATGGAGGAAGTCAGCTGTATTGGGGAAGATCGCTTTGATGTGATGCGCGAAACTGCCCAGCTACTCCTCGCGAATTTTTCTGAGGCCACCCAGGTCGGCATTGGTACCATCGGTGGCGACTGTGGTACCGTCCCGCGCCTCTGGCACCCGGCCGGAGAACTGAGCCGCAAAGACCTGGGTTACGCACTGAAATTTTTGGTGCCGGATGGTACCACACCTTTACTGACCATCCTGCAAGAAACCCCGACGCTTTTCACAGACAACCCCAACACCTCCAAGGCCCTCATCTTTATCAGCGATGGAGAAAATGTGTGCCGCTTGCCCGGTGTAGACATTTGTGAATGGACGAACAGTTTGGCCAGTCAGAAAATCACCATCAATATCATGACCTTTCTGGGGGCCAGCCTGGACAATACCAATGCTTTCGCCGAATACACCTGCCTTACGGAAAACACCTTCGGGCGACTCCTTTATATGGATGGCAACCGCTGCCGATTGGAAGAATACCGTTTTGACCTGGTAAAAGCCTGCCGTTTTGATCTTCCTGAACTTCGGAGAGTCGATTGCTGGGGGGCAGCTACGGAGAATTTGTGGGCGATTTTTCCTGAGTAGGGGGGATTTTATCACATAGGCACATAGCCACATAGTTCTTGAGTAAGAATGGGCAGAAAATCACGAATAGGGTCGCCAGAAAAACATAACTACGCAACCCTCTGTGGAATCTTTTTAAGCATTACCTTGTTCACCTATATTTCATCGGAAGGTGCTAGAATTTAATGGTATTCCGATAGGAGAGTACCGTCTAATGAAGGTTCTTCGTCTTTCAGGGAATGGGTCATACCCGCCATAAATGACGGGGAACCAATATATAAACCACTAATTTGTAGCACCTCTTTCATTGTCCATTATTAAAAGCGCCAACTATGCCCATTCGCAACTCGGTCAAAGCGATTATTATTCAGGATGGCAAACTCCTTTGCAACAAGAACGAAGACAGGCGCGGTATTTTCCACTGCGTGCCCGGTGGTGGGCAAGAGTACCAGGAAAGCCTGGAAGAAGCCGTGGTGCGTGAATGCTGGGAGGAAGCCAGTGTACAGGTAGAGGTAGGAGAGTTGCTTTTTGTGCGGGATTACATCGGTCTTAACCATCCGGGGCAGTCGCGTCTGCGGCATGTCCACCAGGTAGAATTTTTCTTTCGTTGTTACTTGGCACCAGATGCAGCACCAAAAATGGGAACCGGCGCTGATCATTATCAGATTGGCGTGAGCTGGGTACCGCTGGAAGAACTGGTACAGGCTAAGTTTTACCCGCTGGATATGATCCAATGGTTATTTGATCTGGATGCGCCGGAGCGGCCGGTTTATTTGGGGGATATGGATTAAGGGTGTATGCCGAAGGCATGGCTATGCCAAAGGCTGGGTAGGTGTAAATGTGTAAAGGTTGGAACCTAATTATGTCCGACCAGCAGTCAGCACTAGCCTTTCTCTGTTTTCGACATCAAAAGAATAGCGGACCGAATAGGGAAGCTTGGCGCAGCGGAGCGAGCACAGCCAGGGATAGGAGGCATCCCGCAGGGTGCCGGATAGCCCGGCCGCCCCGGAGGTGGCGGGGATGCCAAAAGCCCTAGTTAATTCTGACTTCCGACTTCCTACCTCCGACTTTGCCCTCAAGAACGTATCTTTGTGCTAATAAGCTAATCAACATGAGTAAAGGTCCTGGCAATAATCCTCGTTTTCGGCAAAGTAGTGCCCGTAATGCGGGTCCTGCACCTAAAGTGCAACGCGATCCGGCCGATATTATCGGGATGCGGCTCAATAAGTACATTGCCCACAGCGGGATTTGCAGCCGCCGACAGGCTGGCGATTACGTGAAAGATGGCCTGGTGAAAGTAAACGACGTACTGGAAACCAACCCTGCCTACCAGGTGCAGGAAGGCGATATCGTGACTTTTCGGGGAACAGTAGTACAGCCGGAAGAAGAACTCGTGTATATTTTGCTCAACAAACCCGGTGGTGTCATCACCACTTTGTCGGATGAGCATGGCCGAAAGACGGTGATGGATGTCCTGGCGGGTGCCGTAAAGCAACGCATCTATCCTGTTGGACGACTAGATAAGGATACGACCGGGCTATTGTTACTGACCAATGACGGACAGCTAGCCAAAAAACTCATGCACCCCAGCCATGAGGTTCCAAAGGTGTACGAGGCGACCCTGGACAAGCCGGTTACCCCGGAAGATGTCGCGAAGATTGCTGCTGGCCTGACCTTGGAAGATGGACCAGTGAAGGTAGACTGGGTCAATTATTTGAAACCCGACCAACAGGAGGTAGTGAGCCTGGAAATTCACCTGGGACGCAACCGCATTGTTCGTCGTATTTTCGAGCACCTGGGTTACCAGGTGGTCAAGTTGGATCGCCCTTATTTGGCCGGGCTGACGAAAAAAGACCTGCCACGATCCTATTTCCGCTACCTGACACCTCAGGAAATTACGATGCTGAAGCATTTTGTTAAGTAATTCCTCGTGCACGCTTTTTATTATTCCTACCTTTACGGGTAGTTCCCTGAATACAGACTCGACCACCAAGACAACCTCACTTATAATGGTATAAGTGTCTGTTAAGATATTCAATTGATCGAGTATACCTACAGTTATGAGATTGAATTCAGCAAAAAATCACGAGCCACAATTTAACATAATGGTTGACGTAAAAATCCTTTCCACTACCAACTCCCGCTATCTTGGTGAAAAGATCGCTGATTATTATGGGCAGCCACTCGGCGACTTGAGCGTTAAGCGCTTCAGCGACGGAGAAATGCAGCCAGTGATTAACGAATCGGTGCGCGGTGGGTTTGTTTTCTTCATCGCCTCAACCTACCAACCCCACGAGAACCTCTTCGAGTTGTTGTTGGCGATTGATGCGGCGAAACGCGCTTCGGCGGGTTACATTACTGCGGTGATTCCCTACTTTGGCTATGCCCGTCAGGACAGGAAGGACAAGCCCAGGGTACCTATTTCTGCCAAACTGATTGCTAACTTGCTGCAAGCTGCCGGCGCGGATCGGATCATGACGATGGATCTTCATGCCGATCAGATTCAGGGATTTTTTGATATCCCAGTGGATCACTTGAAGAGCGAGGCGATTTACCTGCCTTATCTTCAGGAGAATCTGGATATGAGCAACGTGATTTTTGCCTCCCCTGATGTGGGCGGGGTGAAGAGAGCCAGAACCTACGCCAAGCATTTTAACCGGCCACTGGTAATTTGTGATAAATACCGCAAGCGTGCCAATGAGATTGCCGAAATGACGGTCATTGGAGAAGTGAAAGACGCCGACGTTGTTTTGGTAGACGACCTCGTAGATACCGCTGGTACGCTTTGCCGCGCAGCTGATATCATTTTGAAAAAAGGCGCAAAAAGCGTTCGGGCACTTTGTACTCACCCGGTACTCAGTGGCAAAGCTTATGAGAACATTGAGAATTCCGTCTTGGAGGAATTACTGGTGTGTGACACCATTCCTTTGAAGCAGGAATCAGACCGTATCAAGGTGCTTTCTACGGCCAAACTCTTTGCCCGGGCTATCCGAAACACCCATGAGCACCGCTCTATTTCGGCTTTATTTGTGGAGCAATAAGGATTTTAAAAAAAAATCACCTCCAACTAACACATTTTCTAGGAATTATCTATCTTTGCGTGCCTTTTCAGAGCCTTGGTAAGCAAGGATCGTTAATTGTAAAGAATAACTATCATGGAAGCAGTAACTGTTTCAGGACAAATAAGAACGGACGTAGGTAAGAAAGCTACCAAAGCGGTTCGTAGCGCTGGCCAAGTCCCTGCGGTATTGTACAGTAAGGACAAGACTGTCCATTTTACTACCACGCAAAAAGCCGTTAAGTCGCTCATCTATACGCCTAAGTTCAAAGTAGCAGAGGTAGAAGTAGATGGTAAAACATACCGTGCTATTGTAAAGGATATTCAGTTTGATCCTGTTACCGATGATATCGTTCACTTGGACTTTCTTCATTTGGTTGATGGTCACCCCGTAAAACTGGAAATTCCTGTACGTTTCAACGGTACTGCTCCGGGTATGCGTGCTGGTGGTAAGTTGCTTCGCCTGATGCGCCGGGTAAAAGTTAAAACCACTCCTGAGAATATGGTCAACGAGTTAGCTCTTGACATCACTTCTTTGGAACTGGGTCAATCTATCCGTGTTCGTGACATCGTTCCAGTTGATGGTGTAGAAATCATGAGCCCTTCGGGAGCTCCTGTAGGGATCATCGAAGTACCACGTGCACTTCGTTCTGCTGCTACTGCCGAGAAGAAAGCTGCGGGCAAAAAATAAGTATAAGTGCTTGGCCGATGTGCGAAGCATTAAAAGTACAAGAAAAGCGAGCATGCCCATCAGTGGTGTGCTCGCTTTTTCTGTATTTTAACGTGAGGTTTTTTTGGGGGGGTAAAAACCTGATAATACTGTAATCACCTACCCCCAATCTTACGGTACTGGGTACTTGGATTCAAAAAGTGCTCTTTCCAGGTTCTAAGTACCTGACAAAGTGAGATTTGACAGTAAATTCAGAATCCTGGCCAGCTCATCAAGACACCGCTAAACCCGCCTGCTGTGCCAGCATGGCCGGCAGGCAGCACCGGATGTAAACCTCACCTTATTTTAGAATCAGGAAATATGGAAAGTTTAAAAATAGCATTACTGCAAGCTGATCTTATCTGGGAACAGGCTGCTGATAATCGCAGCAAATTCACTCGCCTGTTCCAATCTGTTGCTCCCGGCACTGATCTCATTATCCTCCCCGAGATGTTTACCACTGGTTTCAGTATGGAACCGGCAAAACTGGCCGAAACAATGAAGGGAGAGACCGTCATGTGGCTACAACAACAGGCCGCTGCTTTGAACGCTGTAATAACGGGCAGTGTGATCATTGAAGAAGATGGCAATTACTACAATCGCTTATTGTGGGTGTTCCCCAACGGTGAAATACGCAGCTACGACAAGCGGCACCTCTTCACCCTGGCTGGAGAAGAAAAGGTGTACACCCCCGGAAAAGACCAACTGCTGGTAGAATACAAAGGCTGGAAAATAATGCCCCTCATCTGCTACGATCTGCGCTTTCCGGTATGGAGTCGCAACCAGTATGACTACGACCTTTTGCTGTACGTGGCGAATTTTCCAGACAAGCGAGGGATGGCGTGGCGCACCCTTTTACAAGCACGAGCCATAGAAAATCAGGCTTACACCATTGGCCTCAATCGGGTCGGAACGGATGGCAACGGCGTGTATTACGCCGGCGATTCCTGCCTGGTGGATTACGACGGGAAGATTCGCCATCATCTTCCTCCCCGCGAGATGGTTGCTCAATTCGAGATCAAGAAAGAGGAACAAGCTATTTTTCGTAAAAAGCTTGCTTTTTTGCCCGATCAGGATGAATTCAGCATCCACTCAACGTAAGTACTGCCCAAGAATTAAGACCTTGTCGGTAAACGTCTATTATGCCCATCCAACCATCTGAACTTCCTTCGCCGAAAGGACATCCTTTGCTGGGGCATTTGCCGCAGTTTAAGGCAGGCCCCAAGCACCAGGTGCTGGAGCATTGGGTAGCAGAATGTGGCGATTTGTTCCGTATCCATTTTGCGGGTAAACCCTTCGTTGTTTCTGCAGACCCACAAATCAACGGCGAAATTTTGCGCCAACGCCCGGCTGCTTTTCAGCGCTACGCCAAGATCAGTGAAATCCTGGAAGAGATGGGTATCCTTGGCGTCTTCAATGCCGAAGGCGAGCAATGGAAGCGGTTGCGAAAACCTACCGCCGAGGCGCTCAACCTCCGCAAGACCAAGGCTTTCTATCCCATCATTGGGAGAAAAGCCCAGCAACTAATCGAACGTTGGAACGATTACGCCAGCCATGACCAAACGATAGACGTCACCAAAGAAATCATGCGATTTACCATTGATGTCACCACCGCTGTGGCCTTTGGTTATCCCCTGGACACTTTGGGCGGGCAGGATGATGTATTCCAACAACACTTGGAACTCATTTTCCCGATGGTCAATCAACGCATGTCGGCGGCTATCCCATGGTGGCGCTGGATCAAGACCGGGAAAGACAAAAAGCTCGACGAGGCTTTGAAGGCGATTCAAGCACTGATTCACACTTTTATCGAAGAAGCCCGTGATCGCCTGGAGCAACAGCCCGAGCGAAAAGAGCACCCCGCTAATTTTCTGGAAGCCCTGCTGGTAGAACAAAAGCAGGAAGGCTTCAGCGAGCAGGAGATTTACAGCACCATTTTCACGCTTCTCCTCGCCGGCGAGGATACCACCGCCAACTCCATTTCCTGGGCCATTTATTTCCTCGCCCGACATCCCGAGATCGTCGAAAAGGTTCGCGCCGAAGCGCTGGCCGTCTATAGCCATCAAAACGTCCCGGATTCCACCGGCCAGCTCGATCAACTAGAGTACGCGCTGGCCGTTGCGCAGGAAACGATTCGCCTGAAGCCTACATCGCCGCAACTGATCATGCAAGCTACGGAAGACATCCAGGTTGGCCCATTATTTCTACCCAAAGGCACCAATATCTTTTTGCAAAATAAGGTGGCTCAAACCAGGGAGGCCCACTTCAGCGATGCCGACCAATTTGTGCCTGATCGCTGGCTCAAAGGCGGCTGCCCGGCCCACTACAATCATAGCTCTGAACTGATCCGTGCCTTTGGAGGAGGCCCACGTTTTTGCCCCGGCAAGCATTTAGCA
>Ga0102812_10001648_pt1 | contig 15450 bp, 11 predicted proteins | sample ColrivemetaGS713_FD_79334 | JGI IMG/M metagenome (GOLD analysis project Ga0102812, IMG submission 79334) | Estuarine microbial communities from the Columbia River estuary - Flood tide ETM metaG S.713 | ecosystem: Environmental > Aquatic > Marine > Intertidal zone > Estuary | place: USA... | reverse complement strand
AAGACGTTGAAAAGGCTAAATTAAGACATAATAAAGCTGGAGAAACTAATAGACTTACAATGAATAGCATAAGACTTGAGAGATCACTTCTTAAAAGCAAACATGAAACTGAGCTAGCATTTTTGGATCATCGAAAAGAGCTTGCTGCTATTGATGTTGATTATGATATTTCTTTATTCTCTGATGATTTACAAACAAAAATTGAAAATATTGATTTAGAAAAGAAATATAAAATTGAAGTTGTAACTCAATCATTAGTTGAGGATAATTTGAAACTCAATGATGCTGTAAATAATCTTAACTTATTAGAATCTGCAAATTCTAGTAGAATCGATATTGAAATATCAAAAGAAAAGAATAAATTAGAAAAATTAAAACGTGAATTAGAAGATGAGTATGATGAAAAATCTAAAATGATTGATAAGGCTTTAAGACGAGAATTAAGAGGTCCAAAGCGATCATTAGAGAGAGCAAATGAAGTAATTGATGAAAGACTATCAAGATTTGATAGATCTAGATCAATGTTTGAAAGTTTTATTAATGACATGATCAAAAATGTTTCAGATGAATCATTGAATAATGAACAAAGAGTGGAAATAATGAAAAATGATACTTTGTTGCTTGAACGAGCAAGAGAGTTTATTTCTATTAACTATCGTTATTTATATGAAGCTGTAGATTTTATGAATAATTTAGACCAAAGAACTATTAAGAATAAATTATCTACTACTGCTAATGAATCAAGACTAAGAAAATATAAGAGACAACTTCAAAAATCACAATTAGAGTTTGAAAAACAAATCAGCAATTTAGATACTTCAAGAAAATCACATACTACTTCTATTACTGATGATATCAACTCAGGTATAAAGCACATAAGTGACTTTATTTTCGAAGATAAATCATTACTTGATGTTATTACTGAACTGTTTACAAGCGTTTTTGATGAACTTGTATCACTTCAGACTAATCTTTCAAATGAAGTTAGAGATTTATATAAAATACTAACAAAATCAGATGAAGAAAGAATCCTTTATGCAGAGTAAAATGCAATAAATGCAAAAGAGCTGTTAAAAGTTGAAATGGCTGATAAAGTTAGACCTGCTGAAGATGATTTTAATCTTTTCGTCGATATAAGAAATAAAGAACGAGAATCGCACAAGATTGAAAAAGAGCAAAAAATCGAGATTCTTAAACGAGAGTTTAACGATCTAAAAGAAGACTCTTTACGAGAAGTAAACATTATCGAAGAAGAGCAAAATAAATTCTTAGTACCACTTCAAGATCAGCTTGATAGAATAGCTACAACAAGAGAAGAAAGATTGGCTCAAAAAGTAGCTTCAATTGATAAAATTATTAGTCAAATTGAATCTGAATTTGAAGCATCCCTTGAAGGTTTAGAAGAAAAAGATCAAGAAGCTAAAAAGTTCTTAAATTATGAATTAACAATTTATAATATTGCTCATGAAACAGCTGAAGCAAGGTATAATGATAGTGTTCTAAGTACAGAAACTAAATATTTGAATCTACTTAAATCAGTTGAAAAAACTAAAGGTAGTATCTATTTAGAACATGAAGAAAATTTACGTGACACAAGCAAGTCATTAATGAATCTTACCAAAAATTATGAGCAAAACATATTTGCTGTTAGACCAAAATTAGAGGAATCAATTGGTGATGCTCAAAAAGTTATTGATTATGAATTAAATGAAAAACAAAAAAGATTAGAGTTCTTAACAAATGAGAAAGAGAATCTAATTAAAGCTATGAATGAGAACTTACAAAGTACATTTGAAGAATGTTATGTTAAATTAATGGATAATTTTAACTTCTACTTTGATAAGCTTAAACTTATAAGAAATGATTACTTCAAAGAAAACAAAGAATTTGATGCTGTTATCGGAAACAACAGCACGAGTTTTGCTTATGCATTATTTGAACTGTCAAAAATTAAACATGAAAAAACTTCACAAGAATTAATTTCAATTAATAGTGAAATGATTGGGGAGGAGGATTAATATGGCAAAAGTATTTAAATCTAACTTACCAAAAGTAATCTCAGTAGCTAATAAAGAGATATCTACTCTTATTGAGTCTGATATTGCTTCAGAATCACAAGTGTTAAAAGGACTTGTTGATCAAGTGTTAAAGGCGAATATTGAGGTTAAGAAAAAGAACAACTTAAGAATAACAGAAACTAAAAGACGTATTAACGAACTAGACAATGAAATATCAAAACTTAATATTTCTATTGACGATGTTGATCGTGATACTGTCATAAAACAATTGAATGAAATGATTGATGCTGAGAATACTATATTTAATTCTCGTCAAGAAATTCGTTTTTTTGACAATGAAAATACCAAGGAAAAACTAAATTCTATTGATGAGTTACATAATAAATTAGTTACAAGCATCAAAGAAATGTATAATTTTGAAATTTCTTATCAAAGAACTTTAGGTATTGCCAATAGTAATCTTTTTGATAAGCAATATGAGATAACCAATCAAATAACAAATATGATGAACGAAGTATTTGAACGTAGAGGAAACAATATTTCAGTAAAATTAGACGAATTTAGATTTATTGAAGATAAAATTACAGAACTAGAGTTTGATTTTTTAGATAAAATCAAAGCCCACATTAAGAGTTTTTATGAATTAAACTCTTCATCATCTGCTTCTTTTACAGAAGTTGACAATAAAGAGAGCCTTCAAGCACAAATTGAACAAGACCATATATTGAAGGTTGAAAGTCTAGAAAATCAAATAAAAGATGTTGAAAATAATCATCAAGAGTTAATAAAGGAATTAAATAAGAATATTAAATTAGAACGCGAAAGAATTCATTCAGAAATATATACTGACGAAGATGAAACTGTTGTTATCAGTGATTCAAAAGAAGAAAAATTGCATGATATTAGACTTAAAATAATGGATGCAGAAAAAAGGAATGATTTAACACTAGTTTCAAAACTATTAAAACAATTTGAAAAGATAGATAAAGCGGAATTTAAGGCTCCAAAAGATAAAAAATCAATTGAGTTTAACAAGAAATTTGGTAAATTTGAAAGAGAATTTAAAACAAATTTATTAACTGCTAATATAGAATTTGCTAAGTTAAATAACAAACTTGAATATGAACTTGCTGAAGAAAAAATAAATATTGATGAAGCAAGAATCCTTCATAAAATCAAATTTGATCGTGAAGCATTGAATGAATATAAACATTTATCAACAGATCAAATAGACCTGTTAAGAACTACACTACGTACAAAACTAAATAGTCTTAGAGAAATATTCTCAATGAAAAAAGATCTTAGAATTAGTGAATTACAAGTAATGAAAAATAATGAATTATTAGAAATAGAGCTTGTAGAAGCATATAGATCTCTTCTTTCAGGTATAAAAGAGCTTGAACATTTTAGAAAGTCTACTATAGTTGAGGATATTAATGCTTACGACTCATTAAAAGTAAATCAAAAGAAACTTGTTAAAAAAGATATTGAGTTGTTTAAGCTAAATAGTGAGATATACAAAATTGATAGAACAATTGTGGAATATCAAAACGAAGCTAAAATTAAAGCCGAAGTTATTAAAGAAGATGCAAACTCAGAGATAATCTATCAAGAATCTTTACTAGAAATCGCTAAAAAAGAACATGAATTACAATTGATTAAAGTAGAATCACTATATGAAAACGAAAAGACATTAGCTGAAGACCAAATCAATCGAATTAGTATGGGTCTTAAAGTTAATGATGCATTTGTTAAAACAACACTTAATAATCAATTGTCATTTGCTAAACAACAAATTAAGCTAGCTGAAAGTGAGTTTGAAATCAGAGTTGAAAGTATTAACTTAACTAGATCTCAAGAGCTTACTTACGCGACTAAGAAGATAGATTTATTTAAACATAAGTATGAATATGAAATTAGTAAACTTGAAAAAGAAAGAGATGCAAATCTTGAAGATTTAAAATACAAGTTATTGCTTTTTAGAGATGAAAAGGAAAATAGAGACTTACAAAATCAAATCAATAGTTTACAAAACACATACGGAGATATGATCAAAGACATTGCCAAAGTAGAAAAGTCTGATCCAGAAATTATAAGATACCAAAAAGTTGTTGATGAGGCAAATAATCGTGCTGACGAAGCAATTAAAGAAGCTCAACTTGTAAAAGATCAAATGATCAGTTCATTTGAAAAATTACGAGATGAAACGATTTTGAAATTTGAGAACCTTAATTTATCAGAAAATAATGAAAATTCAACAAACATGATACCTGCACTAAATAACAACATAATTAATAGCGCTGAAGAACGTCTTCAAAAAGCTTTATCTGAAGCAAAAGAACTTTATGAAGACAAAATAAAAGATCCGATGATAATTATTGAGGAAAACAAGAAAATACTAAGTCAAACAGATTCTAGTGAAGAATTAGACAATCTAATAAAAGAATTAGAACTTAAAAAAGATAATTTACTGATTAAATATAACGAAGCAATTGAATTAATTGAAGAAGAATTCAAAGCTAACGCTGGACCTTTAGAGGATTTACTTTTTAAAGCACGAGCTATTAAAGCAATGGAATCTGAATACATACAGGATGAAATGTTTGAAAAAATTGTATACCGTGATGAGAATATAATTAGTGCTGATTACGATCAACTAGTTGAAAAAGAGTTACTTATTTATAATGAAAAGGTAAACAGTATCACTTCTTCAGTAGAATCACAGCTTACTGGGTTTAACAATCTATACAAGACACTCATAGCTGATGTTACTTCTACCGTGAAAAAATATGATTCATACATTAAGTTCGCATCAAAAGATGTAAGAAGGCAAAAAAAGGCACTTCAAAAAGAATTTAAAAATGAATTAAAAGCAAGTTTAAAAGACGCAAGAACATAAAAATAAAAACAGCAAATTTAATTTGCTGTTTTTATTTAGTTTGTTAAGTTTTTCACCCATTTAAAAGTAAAGAATCTTGGAACAAGTAATGCGAATTTAAATATTTCCTCAATATTCACAATTGCAATAATTATATAAAGAGGTAAGTCTGTGCTAAGTGATAATATAAAAGCTAATGGGACTCCTATTATCCATAGAGGACCAATTTCTGCGAATAATGCGAACTTTGTATCTCCACCACTTCTTAGAGATCCAATTATGTTATAAGCATTTATAAATTTAATTGGAATATAGAATGCAAATATTCTTAAAATTAAACCAACATTATTAGCTACTTCATTTGTTCCACCTGAAGATATATTTGTGAAGAATTGAGCAATACTATCACTTAAAGTAAACAATAGTACTCCTAATAAAATACCAGCTATTGATAATATCTTTATAAATCTAATACCCCAACTTTTAGCGATTTGCAAATTACCTTCACCAAGTTTATTTCCAAGCATAATAGCACTTGCACCGCTTAATCCAGCATTAAAAGCCCAAAACAATCCCATTATTTGATTGGTAATATGTGCACTTGCAACACTTGCTGGACTAATAAATCCATAAGCTATAACATATGCAGTCATACCTAATCCCCATATTGCCTCATTCAATGCAACTGGCAAAGATTTATCAAGTAGTTTTTTAACAAAATCACGAGTAATTTCTTTGTATACACTAAATTTAATTTTAAACACTTCTGATTTTGATTTAATGAAATATCCAATTAAGAATAAAGAACCAATAAAACTAGAAATTAATGTAGCTATTGCTGCTCCTTCAACTCCCATTTTTGGAAAACCATAATTTCCAAATATAAGGATGTAATTTAAAAATGTATTTAGAACCACAACACTAATTGATACTATTTGTGGATACATTACTCGCTCAACGCTTCTCATATACATACTTAATGTAAATGTTATTGTCATTGTAAAGTACGAGAATGCAGCTATTTTTAAATACCTTACACCTAAATCTAACACTTCTGCTTTACTAGCAAGATCAGAACCATTGTTATATATTGAGATAATTGTATCTGGAAAGAAATGACCTACTAAGAAGAAAAAAGTAGAAAGGATTGCTCCTATAAATACTGTTATAACAAATACTTTATGCATGTTTTTTATGTCTTTACTTCCCCAGAACTGTGCAACAAAAATTGCAAGGCCACTAAAGAAACCAAACTGTACCATGATAAGTAAAAACATAAAACTAACGCTGATGCCGACAGCGGCAACAGCGTTATCTCCTAAATTCTTAACCATTATTGTATCTACTAAACTTAGTAGACTTGTCATCAATTGTGTCAATGCCATCGGAGTTCCTATCTTGATGACTTTACGATAGAAATCCCGTTTGGATTCTTTTGATTCTAGAAATGTTTCCATTTTATTTTAAGTCCTTTAAAAAGCTTTCTCCATGCGTTGGTTTTTGAACTTTAAAGATATCTGATATAGTTGCTCCAATATCAGCAAATGATTCTCTTATATCAATCTTACCACCTTTAAGTTTAGTTCCATAGATTAATAAGGGTACGTATTCTCTAGTATGATCTGAACCTGGGAAGGTTGGATCATTACCATGATCAGCTGTAACCATAATCAAATCGTCATCGCCCATTTTAGCCATCAATTGACCTAATTGAACATCAAATTCTTCTAATGCTTTTTTGTATCCTATTGGATTTCTTCTATGTCCATACAGTGCATCAAAGTCAACAAGGTTAATATAAGCTAATCCATTGAAGTCTTTATCTGCATATGCAATATACTTGTTCATTCCATCTTCATTTGATACTTGTTTATATTTTTCTGTGATACCTTCTGTGTCGTAAATATCATTTATTTTTCCAAAACTTACAACGTCATATCCGTTTTCTTTTAAATATACTAACGATGTTTTTTCAAAAGGTTTTAATGCATAGTCATGTCTATTTGGTGTTCTTAAAAACTCACCTTTTTTATTTCCAAGGAATGGTCTGGCAATAATTCTACCTACTTTCCATTCTTCTTTCATTGTTAACTCTCTGGCAATTTCACAAGCTTCGTATAAATCATTTAGTCCCACTTTTTCTTCATGAGCTGCGATTTGAAGTACAGAATCAGCACTAGTATAAACAATTAAGTCTCCAGTTTCAAGTTGATGTTCACCGTATTCGTCTAATATTACAGTACCACTACTTGATTTATTACCGACAATCTTTCTTCCTGTTCTTTCTTCTAGTTGATCAAGAAGCTCTTTCGGAAATCCAGTATCAGTAAAGGTAATGAATGGATCAACAATTTTTAATCCCATTATTTCCCAATGACCTGTCATTGTATCTTTACCATTACTTATTTCATTCATTTTTGAGTGATACCCAATTGGGTTACTAATTGGAGCTACTCCTTTAATTTCAGTCAAATGCCCATACCCAAGTTTTTCCATATTTGGTAAATATATACCATTATCAGCTTCACTTATATGTTTGATTGTATTTGCTCCAATATCACCAAATTCAGCTGCATCTGGTAATTCTCCGCACCCGACGCTGTCTATTACTATTAAAAATACTCTTTTATACATAATGTTTCCTCCTGTAAATGATTTCTATTTCATATTAGAACGCGGATGATATGTATCATATACATTCTTAAGATGTTTTTTACTTATATGTGTATATATCTGAGTAGTTGAAATATCTTCATGTCCAAGTAATTCTTGAACAACTCTCAAATCGACACCATTTTCTAATAAATGTGATGCAAAGCTATGTCTTAATGTATGTGGGCTAACATCTTTTGTTATCCCTGCTTTTATTGCAATTTTTTTAAGCGTTTTATAAAAACCAACACGACTTATGTTACTACCTAGGCTATTTACAAATAATATATCACCAGGTATTTTTTTAAGTACAGTTCGGCCTTTATCAAGATATTGTCTTACCGCATGGGCACCTTCTCCTCCAATTGGAACAATTCTTTCTTTATTACCTTTTCCCATAATATTAATGAATCCCATATTTAAATGTAAATCACTTAATTTTAAATCAACAAGTTCCGAAACTCGTAATCCACTACCATATAATAGTTCAAGCATTGCTTTATTACGAAGTTCAAGTGGTGTATCACCATCAGCAGCTACAAGTAAAGCTTCTACTTCAAGCAAACTAAGTACCTGAGGTAATTTTTGCTCTTTTTTTGGCAAACTAACACCTAAAGAAACATTAGTATCTACTAAGTTTTCTAGAAGGAAATATTTATGAAATGATCTAATAGCGCTCATTTTTCTAGAAATACTTGAAGAAGTATTGTTTTTTCTTTTAAGTCTTGCGATAAAGTTTCGAATATGTTGTTTTGTTACTTCATTAGGATTAACAACGTTATAATTACGCTTCAAAAAATCAACATACTCTCTTAAGTCTGTTAAATAGGACTTAATTGAGTTTTGACTTAGTCTTTTTGTAACACGTAAATAATACTCGAACTCTTTCAATAGTCTTTGTAACATATTAATTCACCCCTTAGAAGATACTAAAAACTAAATTACCAAGCATTAACCCTGTTTTTGTAAAACTTAGCTTGTTATTTTCTATTTTTAATAATCCTTCTTTGATATAGTAATTAAGTTTTGGGTAAGTATCTAGTAAATTAATCTTATATTTATTTTCAACTTCCGTAACATTAATACCTTCAATAAGTCTTAATCCCATCATCATTTCTTCTCTTAGAGGTTCAATCTCTTCGTGCTGTTTTGATGACTGATTTGTAAATACATTTTCAATGTACTTTGAAACATTTCTAATATTAAAAAAACGTTTATTGTCATACAATGAATGGCTTCCTGAACCAATTCCTAAATAATCCATATTCTTCCAGTATACCAAATTATGTTTAGATTCAAATCCTTCTTTTGCATAATTACTTATCTCGTAGTGAAGGTAACCATTACTCTTCAAACTATTGATAATTTCATTATACATTAAGGCTTCTAAATCTTCACTATTTGTGCTTACTTCATTTTTTTCTAATAGATAATATAGTTTGGTCTTTTCCTCAAAAATTAAACTGTAGTAAGATATGTGACTTGGATTAAGTGTAATAACATTATCTAAGTCGTATCTTAATTCATTAAGTGTTTGATTTGGCAAACTAAAAATCATATCAATATTTATATTAGTTATTCCAGCTTGCCTTAATAACCTTATAGATTCCTTTATATCTTCTTCTTTATGTTCTCTATTTAAGAATTGGAGATGCTCATCATTAAATGTTTGAACACCCATGCTAACCCTATTTACCCCAAAAGAATACAAAACATCTGCTTTTTCCTTGGTAATATTATTTGGATTGGCCTCAATCGTAAATTCTTCTAACTTATCAACATCTATAACTTCATTAATAGATTGTAATACCTTGATTAAGTCGGAATTACTTAAACTAGTTGGAGATCCTCCACCAATATAGACAGTTTTTAGATCTTTCAACTGATTTTGATAAGAACCTAATTCTTTTAAAAGAGCGTCTATATAACGCTGCTTTTTACTATCTTTAGCCATTTCTTTGTGAAAATCACAATAAATACAGATTTTATCACAAAATGGAATGTGTATATAAAGTGCAGTTAACATAATATCTACCTCTCTATAATTCTATCATATTTTTTTAAAAAATATAGGAAAAATAACTAAATATTTTATTCAAATATTTAAATTCATTTATTGGTTTATATAATAACTAGCCTCTTTTTAATCATTAATGATATCTAATACTAGATATTTTTTTTGTTATTTATTTAAAATTATTAAAATATTAATAAAAAATAGACCTTATAAAAGGTCTATTCATCTAATTTTAGTACTGATAAAAATGCTTCTTGCGGTATTTCTACACTACCAATAAGTTTCATTTTCTTTTTACCAGCTTTTTGTTTCTCTAATAGTTTCTTCTTACGAGTAATATCTCCACCATAGCACTTAGCTAGAACGTTTTTACGCATTGCTCTAATTGTGCTTCTAGCGATAACTTTTTGGTTTATAGCAGCTTGGATAGGTACTTCGAACATATGTCTTGGGATAATATCTTTTAGTTTCTCTGTAATTGCCTTACCTCTTCTAAAAGCGAAGTCTTGGAAAACAATTGTACTTAGTGCATCAACTATTTCTCCATTTAGTAAGATATCCATCTTAACTAGCTTACTTTCTTTATACTTACTAAATTCATAATCAAATGAAGCATACCCTTTAGTTCCAGATTTCAATCGATCAAAGAAATCATATACTATTTCTAATAATGGTAACTCGTACGTTAATTGCACTCTGCTTTCACTTAGATATTCCATTGTAACGAATAAGCCACGCTTAAATTGACATAATTCCATTATTGTTCCAACGTACTCTTCTGGTGTGAAGATTGTAGCTGTAACAAATGGTTCTTCAATCTTTTCAATTCTTTGAACTGGTGGTAAATCACATGGATTATCAACTTTGACCATTGTTCCATTAGTTAAATAAACATTGTATATAACACTTGGACTTGTTGCGATAAGGGGAATACCGAATTCACGGTTAATTCGCTCTTGGATTATCTCCATATGAAGTAAACCAAGGAATCCTGTTCTAAATCCAAATCCCAATGCCTGTGATGTTTCTGGTTCGTATATTAAACTTGCATCATTTAGTTTTAATCTACCTAACGCATCTCTTAAATCATTATAATCATTTGAATCAATTGGAAATACTCCACAAAAAACCATTGGGTTTAATGTTCTGTATCCTGGCAATGCTTCAGTTGCAGCTGGTTTTTCTAATGTTATAGTATCACCAACACGAACATCTTCAACATTTTTTATAGCAGCAGTTAAAAATCCAACATCTCCAGCAGCTAAGTAATCCCTTTTAAGTTCTTTTGGAGTTGTAACTCCAACTTCAATTACTTCATGTATGCTACCTGTAGCCATCATTTTAATTTTGTCACCTTTTCTAACCATACCATCAACAACTCTAATTGAAGGAATAATTCCACGATAAGCATCGTAATATGAATCAAAAATAAGTGCTTTTAATGGTTTCTCAGGATCACCAGTTGGCGCTGGAACATCTGAAACTATTTGTTCTAATATTTCTTTAATACCAATACCTTCTTTTGCACTAGCATGAACTGCTCTACTAGTATCAAGTCCGATAACATCTTCAACTTCTTGTTTAACTCTTTCAGGATCGGCACTAGGTAAATCGATTTTATTAATAACAGTTAAAATTTCTAAGTCATTATCTAAAGCTAAATATACATTAGCTAAAGTTTGAGCTTCAATACCTTGAGCAGCATCTACTACAAGTACAGCACCTTCGCAAGCAGCTAAACTTCGTGACACTTCATAAGTAAAATCAACATGACCAGGTGTATCTATTAAGTGTAATATATACGTATTTCCATCATCTGCTTTATAATCAATTTCTACAGCATTTAATTTTATTGTTATCCCACGTTCTCTCTCTAAATCCATAGAATCAAGTAGTTGAGACTTCATTTCTCTACTAGTTATAGTGTTTGTTTGTTCTAATATACGATCAGCAAGTGTAGATTTCCCGTGATCAATATGAGCAATAATCGAGAAATTTCTTATTTTCTCTTGTCTGGTTCTAATTACATCAAAATCGAATTTTTTACTCATATTTTCACCTCCGTTTTAGCGCTAGTTTATTTTACATTAAAAAGGTAAATATTGCAATATTTTTGGCAAATATTACCTATTACCTTGTAAAAACAATATTAAATGCATCAGATAGTTCTTTATTGAATGAATATCTATCTAAGTTAAATCTTTTGATTCCCTCTACATCAACGATTTTTTCAATAATCATATAATTAAGAATCATTCCTCTTGCTTGCTTAGAATATGTTGCCTGATTAATAAATTTATCATCTTTTTTTTGCATAAAATGGATATTTACCAATTCATTATTTTTTAGTACTGTACTAAACTCTTTTGATGCTAAATTTATAATTAATTCATTTTCTAATTTGATGTCCCAATGATTATAGAGATTTAGTCCAATATTCATATTAAAATCTAATCGATATTCTTTTATTAGAGTTCCAGGTTCTAATAATCCATAAAATGCATCTAATATCAGTAAGTTTTTTTCAATATAATTATATTCTTGTTGTTTGTAAACAGCTTTATTTAGACCTTTAAATACAAGACCATTAAAACTTTCAAATGCATGGTGGGTTTTTAAAGAATTATAATTTTTTATATTCTTATATGTGTTATTAAGTAAGTCTTTACTCAATTTCATCTTACTCTCAATATCCTTTTTTGTTAGTTTACGTAAGGTAGCTAATACCTTCTTATGTTTTAAAGGATAGAGTAATTCTTTATCATTTAAATACTTTGATAAGGACGGTGACTGAGTTTTACTTGGTGAAATTAAAATCTTCATATTATCATCTCCCTTTTCTATTATAATATATGTTATAATTTATACAAGAAGGATGTGTAATTATGTATGTATATTATTTTATTCAAAAATATCTCGATAAATTAAACGATAAAACGTTTATGTATAAATGGGAAAAATGGGTTATTAAAAGGATGTTTAGATTTGTTATGAGTATATTCTTTGTGTACTTGTTTATTGTATTACTTTTAGGGTTTGGTGCTAATGAAATAATGCCTGGTGTCTTTGCTATATTTTTAGCTTTGGTGTTTGGATTCTTTTATGGTTATTCACTAATTATCAATACAATACGCTTTCTAGCAACTAATAACAAACGATACATGTATTTGAAAATGGATATTCCTCAGGTAAAGAACGGAATAAATTACGATAATATCGTTGGATAAAAGATGCATTTTGCATCTTTTTTTTATGAAAATCTTTTCATTTAGAATCTTTGAAATAAACCAATATTTTAGTGCCTATAGAGGTCTTTGTTAAGCAGTTCAAGTAGATTTTACAAATGGGTATAAAAAAAGAAAAAATAATGGTTGTTTTTATAAACTAAAAGGAATATAATTTTTTTGTGAAAAATCATTTCTTTTGGAGGAATATTATGAGAAAAAAACCTGTTACTACTGAAACATATATTGTTTTAGCAGTATTCTTAATAGGATTTGCTGTGTTTTCATATGAAATGGGAGTTTCTAACTTTCTAAGTACTATGATCAATACTGGGTTTTATTTATTAATTGAAGTAGCATTTTGGATTATGGGAGTTGCTGTTTTAACAGGAGCAATGGCAGGAATATTTAGTGAATTTGGAATTATTGCATTATTCAATAAATTACTTGGACCGATCGTTAAAGTTATATACAGATTACCTGGTGTTGCTGGTATAGGTGCTGCTAGTGCTTATATGTCAGACAATCCAGCTATTATTAGTTTATATAAAGAAAAAGAGTTTAGAAAGCAGTTTAAGGATTATCAAATTCCTGTTTTAGTTAATCTTGGTACTAGTTTTGGTATGGGGTTAGTAATTGCAATTACGTTCATGAGTTTAGGAGCTAAAGAAGGATTATTATACCAAGGATTACCCATTAAGAATTTTGAAGATGATTTTTTTATAGCAACACTAATTGGAGTGTTCGCCAGTTTTATTGGGAGTATTGTTAGTGTTAGATTATTAACTAGGTATGCTAAAAAGTATTATAATATACCAAAAGATGACAATCCAATTAAAGAAGTTACTGGAGAATTGATGCATCGTGATGCTAGAGAAGGTACTTTTGTTAATAGGTTTTTAGAAAGTGCACTTGATGGTGGTAAAAATGGTGTTGATATCGGACTTCAGATCATCCCAGGTATATTAATTATTTCTACGTTTATTATAATGTTAACAAATCAAATGCCAATTGATGGTTATACTGGTGCTGCAAAAGAAGGAATTGGTTATTTACCGAGGATTGGAAAGCATTTAATGTTTATATTTAAACCTTTATTTGGTTTTACAAGTCCTGAAGCAATCGCATTCCCGTTAACTTCGTTAGGGAGTGCTGGAGCAGCTATTGGATTTGTTGAGGAGTTTTTAAGTCAAGGTTATATAACGATAAAAGATATCGCAGTTTTCACAGCAATTGGAACGACTTGGAGTGGTTACTTATCTACTCATGTAGGTATGATGGATGCTCTTCATGCTAGACCTTTAACAAGTAAGGCAATTTTTGCTCATACAATTGGTGGTTTAGTTAGTGGTATTGTTGCTAATTATTTATTTATGTTTGTTTATCTGTTTATTAATTAAAATAAAAGTAAATGAAAAAGGCACTCAAATTGAGTGCCTTTTTATTAACCAATAACTTATAAGCCATGTTCTGTCCCCTTAAAAAGGGTGGCAACCATTTATCTACGTATTAATACGTCTCCAGATTAAGTTCAATTCCTTATCCGAAGTGCCCCTACCATAGTTTGGGTTTCTAGCTTGAGGGGTTTACCCGTTCCATCTTCAGCGTTTCCACTAAAGCTCGTCTCTGTGGCACTTTTAAAGGTAATAATACCATTTAACAGGTACTTTCCCAGCCGTCACTTACGTGCATAGAGTTATTGTTTCCTCTATCACAATCACTACTGGCATCGCAGCCAGTGCTAGCATGGACTTTCCTAACGTTTCCGCTCGGTTGCCCAGTTATTAGTTTTTATTTAATTCTTCTAGTATTTCTTCTAATGTTTCAATACAGGCTCCACATGCAATCCCGGCATCAGTTTTATCACTGATTTCCTCGACTGTGTTTGCACCATTATTGATTGCATTAAGGATTTCACCATAAGTGATGTCCATACAGAAACATATTGTTTCGTCTTTATCTCTCATTAGTATTCCTCCTAGAAGGTAATTATTTTTTTTCTTCTGTTTTTACTGGTGCTGCAGCAGGTGCTGTAACCGGTTTTGGAGTAGGTTTTTTGAAAACAGGTTTTGGTAATGTATCTTTTCTAGATAAATCAACTCTACCTTTTTCATCTACACCAATAACTTTAACACTAATGATATCTCCAAGTTTGCAAACATCTTCAACTTTAGCTACTCTTGAATGATCAAGTTTTGAGATATGACAAAGTCCATCTTGACCTTTCCATAATTCAACAAAGCAACCGAATTTTTCAATTCTAACAACTTTACCTGAATATACTTCTCCTACTTTAGCCACTTTAATGATATCTAATATAATTGCAATTGCTTTTTCGATATCTTGAGTGTTAGTGTGCATGATTGTAACTCTACCATCTTGCTCAATATCGATTTTAACATCGTTACAAGCTTCGATAATTTTAGTGATTTGTTTTCCACCAGGTCCGATAACGTCTCTGATTTTATCTGGATCAATGTTAAGTAATCTAACTTTTGGTGCCCATTCAGATACTTCTTCTCTACCAGCATCGATAACTGAGTTCATGTTATCAAGGATTTGTAATCTAGCAATTCTAGCTTGTTCAAGTGCTTCAGCCATAATTTCTTTACTTAATCCATCAATTTTAATATCCATTTGAAGTGCAGTAATACCATCTTT
>Ga0102812_10001640_pt1 | contig 15482 bp, 20 predicted proteins | sample ColrivemetaGS713_FD_79334 | JGI IMG/M metagenome (GOLD analysis project Ga0102812, IMG submission 79334) | Estuarine microbial communities from the Columbia River estuary - Flood tide ETM metaG S.713 | ecosystem: Environmental > Aquatic > Marine > Intertidal zone > Estuary | place: USA... | reverse complement strand
TGTATTGAGAGAAGAATTAAGCTACGGAAAAGAAAAAATAATTAATATGCTTAATGAGGAATTAGGCAAAAAAATTATTAAAAAACTGGTTCTTAGATAATTGTGATTTTTAAGTTGAAATAAAAAAATCGATTAAAATTTATAAGTTATTATTATTTTTACTAAATTTGTGCCTTAATTTTTTATAAATAAATACAATGAGTAAAGGTATCGTAAAATTCTTCAATGATTCAAAAGGTTTTGGATTCATAACAGAAGATGACAACAACAAAGAACATTTCGTACACATTTCAGGACTTATCGACGAAATTCGTGAAGGTGATGCAGTTGAATTCGATCTACAAGAAGGTAGAAAAGGGTTAAACGCCGTAAACGTAAAAGTAATCTAATACATATACTTTAACAATTACAATTAAAAGTCTATCAATCAAATTGATAGACTTTTTTGTTGGGTTTTACTTTAGTATAAAATTAGTTGCGAAATAAATGTTTTATCATAATAATTAGTATTACTTTTGCATCATTAATAATTAATATTTATAACATGAGTAAAGGTACCGTAAAATTCTTCAATGATTCTAAAGGTTTTGGATTCATCACTGAAGATGACAACAACAAAGAACATTTCGTACACATTTCAGGACTTATCGATGAAATTCGTGAAGGTGATGCCGTAGAATTCGATCTACAAGAAGGTAAAAAAGGTTTAAACGCCGTAAACGTAAAAGTAATCTAATACATATACTTTAACAATTACTACTTAAAGGCTATCAATTTATTTTGATAGCCTTTTGTGTTTTTATAAAGATGCAAAAAAATATTTTATTTAAATATTTTTTTGCATTACTTTTATATTACTAATTTAATATTATAAGTATGAGTAGAGGTACCGTAAAATTCTTCAACGATGCCAAAGGATTTGGGTTCATAGTTGAAGATGGATCAAAAAAAGAACATTTTGTTCACATTTCAGGTTTAATTGATGAAATTCGTGAAGGCGATGCCGTTGAATTCGATCTGCAAGAAGGCAAAAAAGGATTGAACGCCGTAAACGTAAAAGTAATTTAACACGTTAACAATTACAGAAAAAGTCTACCATTTATTTGATAGGCTTTTTTTTGTGGCATCACTTTTGCATTCTACTAATTATAATAATTTAATATTTTAAACAATGAGTAAAGGAACAGTAAAATTCTTCAATGATTCAAAAGGTTTTGGATTCATAACCGAAGAAGGTTCAAACAGTGAATATTTTGTTCACATTTCTGGATTAATTGACGAAATTCGTGAAGGCGACATCGTCGAATACGATCTACAAGAAGGTAAAAAAGGATTAAACGCAGTAAACGTAAAAGTGATTTAACATATACTAGAGTACTTTTTTAAAACAAAAATCCCGCAATAATATTGCGGGATTTTATTTTTATAAATGTTTTAAAATGATTAAAACATATCTCTTCCGGAAAAATGAAAAGCACCTTCAATAGCTGCATTGTCATCGCTATCACTACCATGTACGGCGTTTTCGCTTATTGACACTGCAAATAATTTTCTAATGGTGCCTTCTGCCGCATCAGCAGGATTTGTTGCCCCTATCAATGTTCTAAAATCATCAACAGCATTTTCTTTTTCTAAAATTGCTGCTACAATTGGTCCGCGTGTCATATATTCAACTAAATCATTAAAAAACGGGCGTTCTTTATGTACCGCATAAAATATTTCTGCATCCCCTTTCGTCATTTGGGTTAATTTCATAGCTACAATTCTAAATCCTAAAGATGAAATTTTTTCTAATATTGCTCCTATGTGTCCTTTTTCAACCGCATCCGGTTTTAGCATTGTAAATGTTCTGTTTGTTGCCATTATAATAGTTTAAATTTATTCAGATAATAATCATTTGCAAAATAAGTCTTCATGAAATCACAAAATTCATTTCAGAAAACAATTTTTCAAATTTCTTATGATTTCGTGTGCAAAAGTACGGCAATTATCATAAAAAACAAGCCTATCGAATTTTAAAAAAATTGTATATTCGTCTTCTATGAATAAGCAAGATATTTTAAAAACAAAACAATTATTATCAACTAAAAAAAAGATAGTTATTGTTCCTCATAAAAATCCAGATGGCGACGCTATAGGCTCTACACTAGGACTCTACCACTATCTTATAATAGGAAATCATCAAGTAAATGTAATCTCTCCAAATGATTATCCGAATTTTTTAAAATGGATTCCAGGAGAAACTACTATTTTAAAGCACGACTCTCAAACCAAAATTTGTGACACATTAATTAACGATGCGGACATTATTTTTACTTTAGATTTTAATGCATTTCACAGAACAGGCAATATGGAATCTGTTTTAACAGAAAGTAAGGCTATTAAAATAATGATAGACCACCATCAAGCTCCACATGACTATGCAACCTATGTTTTTAGTGATGTTAGCATGAGTTCTACATGCGAAATGGTTTATCATTTTATTGATTATTTAGATGATTGTCATTTAATCGATGCGACGATAGCAACGTGTTTATATGTTGGCATAATGACTGATACCGGGTCTTTCAAATTTCCCTCAACCACTAGTAAAACACATAAAATTATAGCACATCTTATTGAAAAAGGAGCAAAAAATACCGAAATACATAATAACGTTTTCGATACCAATAGTTATAAAAGTCTGCAATTACTTGGTTGTGCATTAACCAATTTAAAAGTAATTCCAGAACTTAGAACTGCTTACATAACCCTTTCCCAGGAAGAATTAAATAAATATAATTATAAAAAAGGTGATACAGAAGGCATTGTAAATTACGGTTTGTCGCTAGAAAACACAGTACTCGCGGCCATTTTTATTGAAGACAAACAAGAAGGTATTATTAAAATTTCGTTGCGTTCGAAAGGAGACTTTTCTGTAAACGATATGGCAAGAGCACATTTTGATGGCGGTGGACATATAAACGCTGCTGGAGGTAAATGCTATTTATCTTTAAAGGATACAGTTGAAAAATTTATTAGTATATTGCCTAGTTATAATAAAGCCCTAAATAATGAATAAATTAATTTTTCTAACCTTAGTTTTAGTAGCTATTGGTTGTAAATCGCCAGAAGCTAGACGTCCTATTTCTGTGAAAACAGGTTCCTTTATTGATGCCTCTGTAGAACGAAATAAAAAATTAAATGCCCAAGAACAATTGCGCATCGAAAAAATTATACAACAGCAAAAAGACAAGAACTTTATTGCTTCTGCAAATGGATTCTGGTATCATTATATAACTAAAATTGAGGCAGACAGTTTAATTACCCCACAATTCGGTGATTTGATTAATTACAATTACAACGTTAAAACTTTAAATGGTAAAGTTATTTATTCTACTAAAACAATAGATACATTAACCTACGTCATGGATAAACAGGAATTATTTACAGGTTTACGTGAAGGACTTAAATTAATGAAAACAGGCGAAACAATTACATTCATTTTTCCTTCGGGAAAAGCCTATGGTTATTATGGAGACGGCGATAAAATTGGCAGCAACATCCCTTTAATTTGTGATGTTACTGTATATTCCATTACTCCAAAAAACTAACCAAATTAATATGTCCTATATTAAATTACCTTTAAGCTTTTTATTAATCATCTTATTAACACATTCCTCGTGTAAATCACAATATCCTGATTTGGAAGATGGAATATATGCAGAATTTATAACTTCTAAAGGCATAATGGTGGCTAGATTAAATTACGACAAAACACCAGTTACAGTAGCTAATTTTGTTTCACTTGCCGAAGGAACAAACACAATGGTGGATAGTTTATACCAAGGAAAAAAATTCTACAATGGGCTCACTTTTCATAGAGTGATGGATAATTTCATGATTCAAGGTGGCGACCCCACTGGTACTGGTAATGGAAACCCTGGCTACATATTTATGGACGAGTTTAACACAGATTTAAAACATGATAAACCCGGAATTTTATCAATGGCAAATTCGGGTCCAAATACCAACGGTAGTCAATTTTTTATCACTGAGATCCCTAAACCACATTTAGACAATGTACATTCAGTGTTTGGAGAACTGGTAATAGGTATAGACGTTCAAGATAGCATCTCTAACGTTCAAACTGATTCTAATAAAAGACCAATTGAAGATGTTGTAATGAATGAATTGAATATTATTAGGAAAGGTAATAAAGCAAAATCTTTCAATGCACCGAAAGTTTTTTATAACCATTTTATAGAAGAGGAACGCATTGCAAAAGAAAATGCTAAAAAAGAAGCTGCCCTATTAAAAGCTACTTTAGAAAAATTTAAAAAGCAGCAAGAACAAGCTATTACATTAGATTCTGGTTTGCAATATTTTATTACAGAAAAAGGTACTGGTAAAAAGTTAAAAACGACCTCGAAAGTATTAACCCATTATACTGTATTTTTTGAGAATGGCAAACTACTTGAAACAAGTAAACTGGAAATAGCTGAAGCACATAACATGGTTGATGAAGACAGAAAAATGGCTAACCAATATAAGCCCATTAAGGCGGATATAAGTCCGAACGCAAGAATGATTCATGGATTTAAAGAAGGCCTACTACAATTAAGTGTTGGTGATAAAGCCACTTTATTCATTCCGTTTCATTTAGGATATGGTGCTGCGGGGAGCAGAGATATTCCTCCTAAGACTAATTTAATTTTTGAAGTTGAAATTGTAGAACTTCTTAACTAATTTTAATTATAAAATTTAGCAATCCTGTATCTTTACATAGAAAAAATAAAACTTATGCACCTTTTAAAATTTGATTGGAATCCTATAACAGGAATTGAAATTATCGGAAATTTTAAACTCCATTTTTATAGCCTTATGTGGGTTATTGCCTTCGTTCTAGGCTGGTATATAATGAAACGTATTTTTACTAAAGAAAAAATCTCATTAGACTATTTAGACCCCTTGTTTATATACACGGTTCTCGCTACTATGATTGGAGCGCGATTAGGTCATGTTTTATTTTATCAATCCGAGTTAATTTCTGAAGATTTTTTCAGCATTTTTCTACCATTTAGGTTTAAAGGAGGTATTGAATTTACAGGTTTTCAAGGTTTGGCTAGTCATGGTGCAGCCATAGGGATTATTATTGGCATGTATTTATACAGAAAAAAATATAATTATAAATCGTTGCTTTGGATATTAGACCGCGTCGTTATTTCGGTCGCTTCAGGTGCTATATTTATTCGTATTGGTAATTTTATAAATTCAGAAATTATTGGAAAAGTAACCGATTCTTCATTTGGTGTTCGTTTTATTCAGGATGAATACTATAAGAATCAAATCATGCAACTAACAGGTATCAACGATGTTAAAAAAGCATATGCTGCCGTAACGAATAATCCGCAGTTTTCCGAATTATTAGACGCAGTTCCTTACAGACATCCAGCTCAATTATATGAATCTTTTAGTTATATTTTTGTGTTTTTAATTTTATGGTACTTTTATTCTAAAACTTCCAAGAAAGACCAGAGTGGATTTTTATTTGGTTTATTTTTAATTTTACTATGGACGGTTCGGTTTTTTGTGGAATTTGTTAAAGAACCACAAGGCGAAGAATATATTAACTGGTTAAGTTTAAATACCGGACAATGGTTAAGCATACCTTTCATTATTATTGGGCTTTATTTTATGTTTATTTATAAACCTAAAACTGGGGGTAAATAAAATGAATTTCAAAAAGTTTTATACTTTTCTTTTTCTAGTATCCTGTTTTTCAGTTTTAAATCTGCTTTCTTGTAAAGAAGATAAAAAAGTGATAAAACAAACTGAAATTACATTTAAAAAAGAAGGAGAACTTACCATTTTTAAAATATCAGATTCTACTAAAATTAAGTTAGATATTGAAATAGCTGATACCGAATTTGATGAACAAACGGGTTTAATGTACCGCGAATCCATGGAAAAACACCAAGCGATGTTATTTGTTTTTAACGATGAAAGTGAGCGCTATTTTTATATGAAAAACACAAAAATTCCTTTAGATATTATTTATTTAGATGCTAAAAAAACCATTGTTAGTTTTCAAAAAAACACGAAACCTATGGATGAATCGTCTTTACCATCAAATGCACCGGCTAAATATGTTCTTGAAGTCAATGCTGGTTTGGTTGATGCCTGGACACTCGCTGTTGGCGATAGTATTAACTACACAAATTAAAATATATTCACTTTCTAAAAACACTATTTAAAAAGCCCATGAAAATAACATTTACATGGGCTTTTTAAATTTTAAGTCTTCAATTACTTTATTCTGCTACTTCTATAGTACTAGGAGTATGTAAATACATCATTACACCAGTAAAATCACCATAAACCTGCTGATAGATAATTTTGCCATTCGTATCAAAATCAAAAGATTCGTATAACTTAATGACTCCTGTTTTCGAAGGAGTTGAATCTGTCGCGGCTAAGGTAATTTCCCAATCACTATAATGTCTTACCGATCCATCTGCCATTTTAGTTTCTGTATTAACACCAGGTAATAAAACAGGTGAATTCATTAATTTGAAATCATAGTTCTTCCACATCATTTTGTCGTTTTCAATCATTTCTTGAAGGCTAATTGAATCATTATCAACTCCAAAACCTGTGTCGCGCATAACAAAATTCTCAGCATATTGAGAATAGTCTAAATTTTCATTTTGCCAACCCTCTAAATTGGCTAATACAGTCTGGGAGTTTTTTTCGAATGCTTCCTGAGCAGAGTTATCAGGTTTTGGCTGGCACGAAACCAATACCAATGATAAACAAAAAATTGAAATTAGTGTTTTCATATAATAGTTTTTCGTTAGTGTTAATACATAAAATTACACAAAAAAACCTGTAAATCTTTGATTTACAGGTTTTAATTAACTTATGTCTTAAGAATTAAGCTTTCCTAATTTTTGATTAACCAACTTTTTGTCTTTCTTTCATTTTTCCAAGAAGCATTAATTCTTTTTGAATTTCTTCTTTTCTTTCATTAAATTTTCGAACTTTTTCATCAATAAGCTCCTGTTTTTGCAAACTTTCTTGACGTCTAAGTTCTATCTTATGCACATTTCGTTTCTTTTCTCTAATCGCTTTAATTTTTTCTAATGCAACAGATAAATAGGCATAGCCATACATACTTAAAAATAACAATGCTATAATTCCTAATATTACGTAACCGTTCTCCATGAGGGATGAATTTTATGGATTAATTAATTTAAAAGTAAATAAATTAGATTTCTTTAAAAAATAAAAAAGGTAAAGTGCCCAAAAAAAAGATGAAAATGCAAAATACCGATGAAATGCATACAATGATTTTAATCTCATAGCGAAATAAAGGAATTTTCATTAATCAAATACAACTGGCAATCCTTCAGATTTCCAACCCACTATTCCAACTTGTAAATCGTAAATTTCTGTAAAACCGGCATTCAAAAAATCCTTAACACTTTTACCACTTCTATTACCAGAACGGCAATAAATATAAACCGGTTTTTCTTTATCTAATCCACTTATATCTTTTTTAAAAGTAGATGATAGAAAATCTATGTTTTTTGCATTTTTTAAATGTCCTTCCTGAAATTCAGCTGGCGTTCGAATATCAATTAATTGAACAGATCCAGAATCGATAGATTTTAGCATTTCCTTTGGTGAAACAACTTTCGCTCGATCTTGAGCAACCGTTTCTCTACAACCAAGAAGTGTTGTACAAAGTATAAAGCAAATCAATAAGTTTTTGTATGTCATTTTTATATTATTTTATATCACCTTCCCATCTTAAAATACCGCCTTCAAGATTATAAGCATTCTCAAAACCCAATTGCAACATTATGGCACATGCTTTTCCGCTTCTATTACCAGAACGACAATATACATAGTAATTTTTAGACTTATCTAAAGCTTCTATTTCATCAACAAATAATTGACCCTTATAAATATCAATGTGAATAGCGTTTGGTATAATACCCCCTGCAACTTCTGCATCGGTTCTAACATCTAATACCACCGCATTGGCATCTTCTGCTAATTGCGATGCCCATTCTTCTTGTGATAAATCTTCCATTTTTTTAATTTATAATTTTCTAAGATGCAAAATTAATACATCTAAAATTGTTAGACGAAAAAAAATCTAAAGTTTTACACTTTAGATTTTTTCAAATTTTCTTCTGATAATTGCTAAGCTTTAATTGAACAACCAATGGCTTTTGTCTCCTTTTGTTCAACTTCTCGTCCTTGAATTAAGGCGTCTACAGCTTTTTCAACATACTTTGTTGTTACGGATGATGCATCTTTGTAATTATCATCAATAGCTCCAATATATTTAACCACATTACCTTTTTTAGTTTTTTGAAGTACAAACATATGAGGAGTTTTGGTAGCGCCGAATTTAGGATACACTTTTTGTTCTTTATCTATTAAATAAGGAAATGTGAATCCTTTTTCTTTGGCTCTTTGTTTCATAGCTTCTAAATTATCGTCTGGCTTGACGGCAATATTGTTTGGCATAATTGCTATTACCTGATATCCTTTCGAAGCATATTTTTTATCTAAAGCAATAATTCTATCTTCATAAGCCACCGCAAACGGGCAGGTATTACATGTAAATGTTACTATAAACCCTTTAGCATTTTTATAATCTGATAACGACACCATTTTCCCATCGACATTCTTAAGCGAAAAATCTTCGGCAACATCACCAATTTTATAACCCTCACTTAAAGTTGTTTTCCCGATCGTAAAGGCACTAATGCATATTACAATGATAGCCATAGAAATTAATTTGATTGTATTTTTCATAGTTTTCTATTTTAGAAATTTTTTAACTTCAGCTTCTAATTCTTCGTAGGTAAATGATTTCTCGTAAAATTTATGTTCATCATTTTTATAAATAATAGTAGCGGGTAACGATCCAGACCATGTTTCATCTACTTTTGGAATCCATGTATTCATATCAACATCATCTAAAGCTATTACTTTAGATTGTAGATTCTTTTTCTTTATAAATGGCTTCAATTTCGATTCGTACAAATGCGGAAAATCTAAACTTACCAACAAAACATCTACATTCTTATTACCATATTCGGTATTCAGTTTTTCAAAATAAGGTAATTCTTTTACACAAGGTGCGCACCAGGTTGCCCAAAAATTAATAACATGAACTTTACCATCCTTTTTATTAAGAAACTTCTCAAAACCGGCATAATTGTAAACTTCAAGATGCAGACTATCTACCGAGCTAACATTTGACTTGACTTGACTTTTTGATTCTACAGATGTATCTGTTAGTTCCTTTTTATTGTCTTTACAATTCAATAAAATAACTGCCAGAAAAAATATTATTTTATACTTCATATTGTTAAATGTATAAATCATAAGTCTTCGTCCTAAATTTTTAACAGAAATTTAGGGTTCATTGAATTTAGCGTTTTAATGTAAAATGGCCATTAAGCACTTCTCCCTTTGTAGTTTTTGCTGAGTACCAATAATCTGAAGTTGGCATGAGTTCACCATTAATAGTTCCATCCCATCCTTGTCCGTAAGGATTAATTTGTTTAATGAGTTTTCCATAACGGTCATATATTGATATTGGCGACAATTTAAAATCATCATCTCTTATAACTAAATATTGCCAAATATCATGAAGACCATCTGCATTAGGCGTGAAATACCTTGGAAACCCATTATTGTAATTAATCTTAAATTCTGAAACCCCACAACCATTTTTATCCCTTACATAAACAACACTAGTATCTTCAGCCACATTAATAAAAATATTACTGTCTTGAAATGGCCCAGAAGCACTAAAAATAGAATATTCAAAAGGACCAACGCCAAAAACCTGTACATCTATATTAAGGCCTCCATTTATTTCTTTAACAATAACACCATTTATTTCTGGAGGATTAGATGACACCACGGTAAATTCTTTAATTGTCGAACATTCAATCCCTAATCCAACATCTAAACTTAAATTAAAGGCCTCATATCTGTAATTCCCTACTACACTTATATTCACATCAGACCTGCTTGAAATTAAAATATCAGATCCATTATCATTAATAAAATACCATCTATAACCGTCTGCTATATCATTAGATGTAACTACTTTTGGAATTTGATTCTCACAGATACCTATTTGATCTGGAAAATTAATTTCCGGATTTAATGTCCTCAAATTTCCGGTAAGTGGATCATAAAAAGGCCCACATCCCAAAGCAGTTGAAAATGATTCCTGATAGCAACTAATCGCTTCACCCGAAGCATTAAAAGGAACAATTCTAATAAAATAAATATTGTTGGGTTCAAAATTAAAAACAAATGTTGAATTAGTAAAAAAAGCACCTCCATCAAGGATATCATTTTCAAACGGTGATGACCCAATAAAAACTTTGTATCCTGTTGCTCCAAGCGCGGGTTCCCATTCTATTAAAGGTGATAAAGACACATTGGTCTCGCCATTAAATGGAGAAATTAAATAACTACAACTTGGTAAGGCTGCAATATCACCTGTTATAAAATGACCGTCTTTACAATTTAAACTAGTGCCATTTTCGTTATAAGGAACAACTTTTACAAAAATTTCAGTTAATGGCAAAAAATCTATTGGAGGATTAAATTGCAGCGTATTACCAACATCAAAATTATTAATTACATCACCTATTCCGGGTGAAGTTCCAATAGATAAAAAATAACCATCAGCTCCCGTAACATAGGCCCAGGATATATTAGCTCCAACATTAACATTTGTAGCTCCATCTTTTGGGCTTATTAGAAAAGCACATACTGGTGGAATAATTATATCCTCAGTTTTAAATGATTGACTTGGACATTGAATATTAGGTAAGTCGAAGAAAAACAATGTAATCGTAACATATATTTGGGTATTATCTGGAAGTCCTAATGGCGGAGAAAAAGAATTAATGCTGGTTTGAGACTGAATAATGTCATTTCCCCCGGGAACAGTGCCAATGGAAATAATATAACCAGTAACTCCCTCAACTTTATTCCAAGATACGGTCGTATTTACAGGTATATTTACTGACCCATTTAAAGGATAAACAAGGGAAGGACAGCTTTGCGCTAATATCTTAGACGAAAGAAACAAACACAATATAATTGCTGAAACCCTGAGCATGAAGTTCTTTTTATTAACAAGTGAAAGATAAAACAAAAATATTTTACAAAATTATACCAAACGTTTAGGATTAAATAGTTTTTAAAAAAACACCATAAACTATTGCATAATTATATTTTCATTTCTATATTTGAACTCGTTAAAAAACAAAAATGAATTCAATTTTAAATAATACTTGGTGGTGGAGCTTTCTAAACTTACGTTTTGTGAAGTAAACCCTAGTATATTTAAAACTTAAAATATCCAAAAGGCTTGTCATTCACGACAAGCCTTTTTTTAATATATAAACACTGAACTAATTTCAGCATAAATGACTAAATACAATTTATACACGCACTACAAAAAAATTCTGGCAGACACCATCACACCTGTTAGTATTTATTTAAAAATACGAGATAAATACCCAAATAGCATATTGCTTGAAAGTAGTGATTACCACGCCAACGATAATACGTTCTCGTACATCTGTTTTAACCCTATTGCGACTATTAAGGTTGAAAACGAAACTATTTTTCAAACCTTTCCGGATGGAAGTGAAACTTCAAATCCAATTACTAAAACTACTGATGTTTCTGAAGAAATTAATCAGTTTACGAAACGTTTTAAAGTAAATTCTGAAGAAGAATTTAAGTTTATAAATAATGGAATTTTCGGCTACATTGCTTATGATGCAGTAAGGTATTTTGAAGATGTTGAAATTTCAAAAAAGGAAAATTCAGTATCAATTCCAGATGTTAATTATGCCGTTTATAAAAATATTATTGCTATAAATCATCATAAAAATGAAGCTTACATTTTTGCACATTGTTTTAATTCTGAACCTAATATTGAAGAAATAGATCATTTAATTAAAGTTAAAAATTTTGCATCATACAACTTTACTTCAAATGGGGCATTAACTTCGAATTTAACTGATGATGAATACAAAAAACATGTAGAATTAGCTAAAAAGCATTGCGGTCGTGGTGATGTATTTCAACTGGTCTTGTCAAAAAGTTTTGCTCAGGAATTTAAAGGCGATGAGTTTAATGTATATCGCGCTTTAAGAAGTATCAATCCGTCTCCATATTTATTCTATTTCGATTACGGGAATTTTAAAATATTTGGAAGTTCTCCCGAAGCACAACTTGTTGTGAGCGATGGGAAAGCCGAAATACACCCTATTGCTGGGACTTTTAAACGAACAGGAAACGATACCCAAGATGCCGTATTAGCTCAACAATTGGTTGTAGACGACAAAGAGAATGCCGAACATGTAATGCTTGTGGATTTGGCAAGAAACGATTTAAGCAGACATGGAAGCAATGTTACAGTTGACACCTATCGTGAAGTTCAGTTTTTCTCGCACGTTATCCATTTAGTTAGTAAAGTTACAGGACAAAAACACAAAGAAACATCAACAATGCAGATGGTTGCCGACACCTTTCCTGCTGGAACTTTAAGTGGTGCGCCAAAGCACAGAGCTATGCAACTTATTGAAAAATACGAAAAAACGAGTCGTTCTTTTTATGGTGGTGCTATTGGGTTTATGGATTTTGAAGGTAATTTTAACCACGCCATTATGATACGTACTTTTTTAAGTAAAAACCACAAATTACATTGGCAAGCTGGTGCTGGAATAGTGTCTAAATCGAGCCCAGAAAACGAATTGGAGGAAGTATATAATAAATTAGGAGCCCTAACAAAAGCTATTGAATTAGCTGAAGAAATTTAATTCCTGCTCAAGTAGGGAATCCTCCATAAAGAAAAAGATACATAAGTATAGAAAAACATTCGTGTATTCGTGGCAAAAAAAGATTAAATTAATTAAATATAGATTCCTGCTTTTGCAGGAATGACAAAAAAATGACAAAAGTACTAGTTATAGATAATTACGACAGTTTTACATACAATCTTGTACATTATTTAGAAGATTTAAATTGTGATGTTACCGTTGTTAGAAACGATAAACTAAGTTTAGATGACGTGGAGCCTTTTGATAAAATCGTATTATCGCCAGGACCTGGAATTCCAGATGAGGCCGGTTTGTTAAAACCAATTATAAAAAGATTTGCGCCTACAAAAAGTATATTAGGGGTATGTTTAGGACAACAAGCTATAGCAGAAGTTTTTGGAGGCTCTCTTATTAATTTGGAAGATGTTTATCATGGTGTTGCAACAAAAGTAACCGTTTGTGTTGACGATGAATCCTTATTTAAAGGCATGGATAAAGAGATAGAAGTTGGTCGTTATCATTCTTGGGTGGTAAACCCAAATTTACCAGACAGCTTAGAAGCCACCTCTTTTGATACGAACGGACAAGTGATGTCTTTGCGTCACAAGGTTTACGATGTTAAAGGTGTACAATACCATCCGGAATCGGTATTAACGCCTAACGGAAAACAAATTCTTAAAAACTGGATTAACTCTTAGGCAATGAAAAACTTATTAAACAGACTCATAAACCACGAAAACATTTCTAGCGAAGAGGCAAAACATGTTTTGGTAAACATCTCAAAAGGAGAATATAACCAAAGTCAAATTGCAGCTTTTCTAACCGTTTATATGATGCGAAGTATCACCCTTGATGAGTTACGAGGTTTTCGTGATGCACTTTTAGAATTATGCATCCCTATCGATTTAAAGGAATTTAATGCCGTTGATTTATGCGGAACTGGTGGCGATGGAAAAGATACCTTTAACATATCTACTCTAGCATCGTTTGTTACTGCTGGTGCAGGTGTAAATGTGGCTAAACATGGCAATTACGGTGTGTCATCTATTTGTGGATCATCAAACGTTATGGAATATTTGGGTATCAAATTTTCAAGTGATGAAGATTTCTTAAAACGTTCTATCGATAAAGCAGGCATTTGTGTTTTACATGCTCCTTTGTTTCATCCTGCTATGAAAAATGTTGCACCTATTCGTCGTGAATTGGGTGTAAAAACATTTTTCAATATGTTAGGTCCTATGGTAAATCCATCGTTTCCTAAAAATCAAATGGTAGGAGTTTTTAACTTGGAATTGCTCCGTCTGTATGGGTATCTATATCAAAACACAGATAAAAACTATTCTATTGTTCATGCTTTAGATGGCTATGATGAAATATCATTAACAGGTCCAACTAAAGTGATTTCAAATCATGCCGAAACCATGTTTTCACCAGAAGATTTAGGGCTTTATGAAATAACGCAAAAATCTATTTTTGGAGGAAGCACAGTAGAATCTTCTGCCAAAATTTTCATGAATGTCATTCAAGGAAAAGGTACCGAACAACAAAATAATGTCGTTTGTGCCAATGCTGGTTTAGCTATTGCAACCACAAATCAATTAGGGCATAAATTAGGATTCGAACTTGCTAAAGAGTCTTTGTTAAGTGGAAAAGCTTTTAAAGCATTACAAACCATTCAAGAATTAAGTAAATGAATATTCTAGATAAAATTGTAGCTGATAAACGCATTGAAGTCGATTTAAGAAAATCGTTAATTCCTGTTAAACAACTGGAACAATCAGTTTTATTTGAAAGACAAACAATTTCAATAGCTAATAAATTACGAGATAGCCAAACGGGAATTATCGCAGAACATAAACGCAGGTCGCCTTCAAAGTCAGTTATCAATCAAAACTTAAATGTGTTTGATGTTGCTCAAGGTTATGAAGATGCAGGTGTTTGTGGCATGTCTGTTTTAACCGATGCGAAATATTTTGGTGGTTCTTTAGACGATTTATTAACGGCACGTGCTAGTTGTAATTTACCATTATTACGTAAAGAATTTATCATAGACCAATACCAATTACTAGAAGCAAGAGCTTATGGCGCTGATGTTATTTTATTAATAGCAGCTGTATTAACTAGAGAAGAAATAAAGCAGTTTTCAGAATTTGCAAAAGGATTAAATTTAGATGTTTTATTGGAAGTTCATAATGAAGAAGAATTACATAAATCCATCATGCCAAGTTTAGATATGTTGGGTGTCAACAATCGAAACTTAAAAACCTTCGACGTAAGCTTAGAAACCAGCAAAAAATTAAGCAAACTTATTCCAAACGATTTTGTAAAAGTATCGGAAAGTGGAATCAGTAATATTGAAGCTATCAAAGAATTACAGACTTACGGCTATAAAGGTTTTTTAATAGGTGAAAACTTTATGAAAACCAATAATGCAGGTGAAAGTGCAAAACAATTTATTAAAGCTTTAGAAAAATGAAACTAAAGATTTGCGGAATGAAATATCAAGAGAATATAGAACAAGTTGCAGCCTTGCGACCTGACTATCTTGGGTTTATATTTTATGAAAATTCTGCAAGAAACTTTGATTCTATAATTCCACAATTACCTCAAGCCATC
>Ga0102812_10001639_pt1 | contig 15484 bp, 11 predicted proteins | sample ColrivemetaGS713_FD_79334 | JGI IMG/M metagenome (GOLD analysis project Ga0102812, IMG submission 79334) | Estuarine microbial communities from the Columbia River estuary - Flood tide ETM metaG S.713 | ecosystem: Environmental > Aquatic > Marine > Intertidal zone > Estuary | place: USA... | reverse complement strand
GTCGGCAAAAGGTCGTGGCGCGCTTTGGTCCAGACATGCCGTCGCCAGCTTTGTCCCGGCTCCATCGACGGGCCGCGGTTATGGCCGATCCCCACGGTCATTCCCAATCGCGCAGGCGGGCCACATAGCGGGCCATTGTGTCGACCTCGAGATTGATGAAATCGCCTTTGGCCACATGCCCCCATGTCGTCACCTGTTTGGTATGGGGAATGACATTGATGCCAAAGGTCACACCATCGACCTCGTTCACCGTGAGCGAAGTGCCGTTCAGTGCGACCGAGCCTTTTGGCGCGATAAACCGCGCAAGCGCGTCAGGGGCGCGAAAGGTCATACGGGTGCTGTCGCCTTCGTCGCGGAGATCGATCAGTTCGGCAACGCCATCGACATGGCCAGACACGATATGCCCACCCAATTCGTCCCCGACCTTGAGTGCGCGTTCAAGGTTCAAACGTTTGCCCATATGCCAGCCGTTGCGGCCGATATTGGTCAGGTTCACCGACTCGGCCGATATTTCGACGTCGAACCAGTTGCGCGGGCTGCGCCCCAGCGCCACGACTGTCAGACAGACCCCGTCGCAGGCGATAGATGCGCCAATATCGATCCCGTCGATGTCATAGCTGGTGCCGATCCGGGCGCGCAGGTCACCGCGCTGTTCCAATTCCAGCACTTCGCCGATGTCAGTGATAATTCCGGTAAACATGTCGCAGTCCTTTGCCTTGGCTTGCGCCAGACCTAGCCATTTGCGGTGAGGCGATCAAGCGGGCCGACTAAATCCGCCCGTATCGGGTCATATTTGGGCCATAAGTATTTTCTTTATAGACAATTGAGGTAACAACATCACCATCATGACCGCGTCGACAAACCGCCATTTCCTGTTTCTGCAAGGGCCGCATGGGCCCTTCTTCCATCAGCTTGGCCGGATGCTCCGTGCCGCTGGGGCGCAGGTTTGGCGTGTGGGCTTTAACGCTGGCGATCGGGCGTTCTGGTTCGGTGGTCCGGGATACATCCCGTTTCGTGGCACGTTCGAGGATTGGCAGGACACGTTTCGCGCGCTGGTCGCAGAACACGGGATCACCGATATCGCCCTTTATGGCGATACCCGACCGATCCATGCGCAGGCCATCATCATTGCGCGTGAACTCGGGCTGACGATCCACGTCTATGAAGAAGGCTATATGCGGCCCTATTGGGTCACTTATGAACGCGGCGGCACCAACGGCAATTCGCGGCTGATGGATATGCAGGTCGCGGATATGCGCAAGGCGCTGGAAATGTCCGATCTGGATCTGCCAGAACCGCCCGCCCATTGGGGCGATATGCGGCATCACGTTTTCTATGGCGCGCTCTACCATTGGTTCGTCATGTTCCGGAATGGCGACTATCGCAATTTCCGCCGCCATCGCGAACTGCCCGTCACGACCGAGGCCCTGCTTTATACCAAGCGTCTGCTTTTGATGCCCTATATCGCCTTGGACCGGATTATCGCGACGGCCCGCGTTCGATATGGCGGGTTCCCCTATCATCTGGTGCTGATGCAATTGGAACATGATTCCAGTTTCCAGATGCATTCGCCTTTTTCGAACATGACCGAGTTCCTCGAGCTGGTCATCGAAGGCTTTGCCAAGGGCGCGCCGAAACACCACCATCTGGTGTTCAAGGCCCATCCTCTGGAAAATGACAAAAGCCCGATCAAACGGATCATCCGCGACCTTTCGCGAAAATACGGCGTCAAAGGCCGGACCCATTATGTGCGGGGGGGTAAGCTCGCCCAATTGCTGGATCATACCCGAACGGCAGTCACCGTGAATTCGACCGCTGGCCAACAGGTTCTTTGGCGGGGGATTCCGCTGCGGACATTCGGGCGGGCGGTCTATGCCAAGCCGGAATTTGTATCAACGCTGCCGCTGGACCGGTTCTTTGCCCAACCGGGGCGGCCGGACACGCGGGCCTATAAAGACTATCGCCGTTATCTGTTGGAAACCAGTCAGGTTCCGGGCGGGTTTTATTCGGCGCGGGGCCGACGCCAGTTGATGCGGCAGGTCGTCGATATGATGCTGGATGACGAAGACCCTTATGACGCGCTTTTGTCCGGCAAAGCATCGCCGAGGCAGAATTTGCGTGTCGTCAAATAGGACCTACAAGGACTAGACCTGATCCGCGCCGCCCATGCAGCAACGCAACACATCCTTTGGCAGCGGCAGCACGCAATAACCTTCGACTAGCTTTTGCATACGGATTCCGATACCTTACGTCTCAAAGTTGAGGCAAATAATAATAGGTCGAGGAGACCGAGCAGTGAAAATCAATAGTTTGCGCCTTGCCAAGGGCGCGGCCCTGATTGCCGTATTGGCTCTGGCCGCTTCTTGCGGCCTTCCGCGTTCGGGTCCGAACAAGGGCGAAATTTTTGCCGGATCGGTAATGCGCGAAGGGGATGCTTTCATCCTGACGGTCGATGACCGGGTCAACCAGATTGCAGGCGTAACGCCGGCCTTGGGCTTTTCGCAGGCATTCCAGAATGCGGGCGTCCTTGGGTCGGACACGATCCAACCCGGCGATAAACTGGGCCTGACCATTTGGGAAAACGTGGATTCCGGTCTGCTGGTGCCGCAGGGGCAGAACGCTGTCGTTCTGGACGAAGTGCAGGTTGACGGTGCGGGCTTTATCTTTGTGCCCTACGCGGGCCGCATCCGCGCCGCAGGAAACTCGCCCGAAGCGATCCGCCAGCTCATTTCCTCGAAACTCGAAGACCAGACCCCCGATCCGCAGGTGCAGGTCCGGCGTCTGGCAGGTGACGGCGCGACCGTTTCGGTATCGGGCAACGTCGGCGCCCAAGGCGTCTATGCCATCGAACGTCCCACGCGGACGCTGACCGCCATGCTTGCCCGTGCGGGCGGGGTCACCATCGTCCCCGAAATCGCACAAGTGACCATTCAGCGCGGCGGTGAATCCGGATCAATCTGGTATGACGATCTGTTCGATCATCCCGGGGCCGATATTGCCCTGCGCAATGGTGATAAGATCATCGTGCAGCAGGACCAGCGGACCTTTACCGCCCTTGGCGCGACGGGTGCCCAGAACCGCATCAAGTTTGAAAGCCAGACAATTTCGGCCATCGAAGCGATTGCGCAGGTCGGCGGTCTGACCTCGAACCTTGCCGATCCAACAGGCGTCTTTGTGTTCCGCAACGAACCGGCCGAGATTGCCAACCAACTGGTTGGCCGCAACGATCTGGTGGGAACCCAGCGGGTTGTCTATGTGCTCGATCTGACCAAACCCAACGGCATGTTCTTTGCCCGCGATTTCGCGATCCGTGACGAAGACACCGTCTATGTCACCGAAGCACCGTTTGTTCAGTTCAACAAAACGATTGCGGCCATCTTTGGCACCTTGGGACAGGCTTCAACAGCGGCAACCGCTGCAGGGCTTTGATGGCCAAATCCCACGACATGAAAGCCGCCGCGATGGAAAAGTCGCGGCGGCTTTTCGTTTATAACGGTGGGTTCCTGACGCAATCGCGGATCCGCCGGATATTGGCCCTTTCAGGCTACGATATCCGGCTGGGTAAACCCTCCGAAAGCGACCTTGTGGGCGTTTGGGGCCAAAGCCCGACCAGCCCCCGCGGCACCGCCGTAGCTGAATGGACCGATAGCCCGATCCTGCGTGTTGAAGACGCCTTTTTGCGCAGCGTCTTGCCGGGTCGTGACGGAGAACCGCCCCTGGGCCTCGTGATCGATCAGGGCGGCATCCATTTCGACCCGGCGACCATCAGTGATCTGGAAAGGATCCTGATCGAAAATCCGCTGGACGACACGGTCCTTCTGAACCGAGCGCGGGCGGCGATAGATCAGATGCGCGCCGCTGGCCTTTCGAAATACAACGCCTTTGACCCCGACATCCGCGCGCCCGACCCCGGCTATGTCGTCGTCATTGACCAGACCAAGGGCGATGCGTCGGTCAAGGCGAGCCGCGCCGACCGGAATACGTTCCTTGAAATGCTCTATTACGCACAAGAGGAAAACCCGGGCCGTCAAATCCTGATCAAGACACACCCCGAAACCACGGCAGGCCATCGGCAGGGCTATTTCACCGCCGCCGACGCGACTGGAAATGTGTCGCTATACGATGCCGCCATTTCCCCTTGGGAACTGTTTGAAGGCGCAGTTGCTGTTTATACCGTGTCGTCGCAAATGGGGTTCGACGCGATCCTTGCGGGGCATAATCCGCATGTTTTTGGCCAACCGTTTTATATGGGGTGGGGGCTGACCCAAGACCGACAGCCCATCGCCCGCCGTCAGCGCAACCTGACCCGCGCCCAGCTTTTTGCCGCCGCGATGATCCTTTATCCCAAATGGTATGACCCCTATCGCGACCGTCTGTGCGAGGTCGAAGATGTGATCGATTTCCTTGCGGCCCAGACCCGCGCTTGGCGCGAGGATAATCGGGGATGGGTCGCAAGCGGTATGCGGCTTTGGAAACGCGGGCCGCTGCAAATCGCCTTTGGCCGCCATAAGAAAGTGGTCTTTGCCAACCGTCGCGCACCGCAAGTTGCCGCAAAAACGGGGCGCCGCCTGATGGTCTGGGCGGGCAAGACGACCCCTGAACTCGAAGCTGCTGGCACTGTCCGTGTAGAAGACGGATTCTTGCGGTCGCGGGGCCTTGGCGCGGAACTTGTGCCGCCGCTGAGCCTCGTTCTGGATGATCTGGGGATTTACTACGACCCGACCCGCGAAAGTAGGCTCGAGGCGCTGATAAATGCCCATTCGCCGTTGTCCGACCGCCAACGCGCGCGGGCGGAGGCTTTGATCAAACGGCTGACTGCCGCCGGAATTTCAAAATACAATCTGACCGGAGCGGACTTGCCGCCTGATTTGCCGACGGGGCGACGTATTCTTGTCCCCGGTCAGGTCGAAGATGACGCGTCCATCCGGCTTGGCACGACCGACATCTGCACCAACCGCGACCTGTTGGCGGCGGTTCGGGCGGCCAACCCCGCGGCGGTCATCCTGTATAAACCCCACCCCGATGTCGAAGCCGGACTGCGCATTGGGGCGGTTCCCGATGCGGCGGCGATTGCCGATATTGTTCTGGATCAGACCGATACCATCGCAGCCCTGAATTCCGTTGACGAAGTCTGGACCATGACATCGACCCTCGGGTTCGAGGCCCTGCTGCGCGGCAAACGGGTTGTGACGCTGGGCCAGCCGTTTTACGCTGGATGGGGTTTGACCGAGGACCGCGCGGCACCAGTTTTGCGCCGCGTCGCACGGCCAGACCTCGCGTCTTTCGTCCATGCAACCCTCATCGACTATCCGCGCTATTTCGATCCGGTCACCGGCCTGCCCTGCCCCGTCGAGGTAGTTGTCGACCGGATATCCGCAGGAACACCGCAAAAACGCAGCCGCGCAAATCGCGCGCTTGCGAAACTACAGGGTGTCTTTGCAAGCTATGCACATTTGTGGCGCTAAGGCCTACGTCGCCAGATCGTCAGCACATCAGGGCCGACCGATTGAACGGCGATCTGGTCAAACCGTGTAGCATGCCCCAGATCCGCCAAACCCAGTGCCCCGATGCCCGGTATTCCTTCGGCCCCGATTGCAAGACCTGCATGGAAAACGGCCAGTTCATCAACCAGCCCTTCGGCCAAAAGCGACCCGGCCAAGGCCCCGCCGCCTTCGCAAAAGACACGGGTAATTCCACGGTCAGCCAGTGCTGACAGGACCGATGCGGGGGAGACTTCGGCGTGCTTAACCTCGCAGGGGACCGATACCGCCCCGGCAGCAGTCCAATCGGTCAGGCGCGCTGCGGCCTCTGGTCCGTGACACAGCCAGACGGGGACATCCTGGGCCGTAGTAAACAGATTGCCGGTCTGCGGCAGGTCCAGCCCGCGCGAAACGACGACACGAACAGGTTGATGCTGCGTCCCGATCCCGCGCACTGTCAGGGATGGGTCATCAGCGCGAACGGTCCCGGCCCCGACCATGACCGCGTCATGCCTTGCGCGCATCATATGCACTACTCGGCGGGCCTGCGGGCCTGTGATCCACTGGCTGTGGCCGCTCCCTGTGGCAATGCGGCCATCCAGCGATAGCGCGAGTTTTAGGGTCACAAACGGCCTGCCAAGGGTAACACGGGACAGAAACCCCGCATGATCCAGGCGCGCCTCAGCCTCGAGCACACCTTGGGTGACCGATATTCCGGCACGTTCCAATGCGGCGATCCCACGACCCGATACGCGCGGATCTGGGTCGGTGCAGGCCACCACAACACTGGCCACACCAGCCGCAATCAGGGCGTCAGCGCACGGCGGGGTTTTGCCGTGATGGGAACAGGGTTCAAGCGTGACATAGGCGGTGCCCCCCCGCGCCTCAGGTCCTGCCTGCGACAGCGCCTGTGGTTCAGCATGGGGGCGGCCACCGTCGGCCGTCCAGCCACGACCAATTACGCGACCATCCTTGACGATGACGCAGCCCACAGCGGGGTTCGGCCAGACACGACCCAACCCCCGCCTCCCCAGCCCGAGGGCCAGGGACATAAAGCGGACGTCAGCCTCTTGGTTCACTCTTTCTTGTCGCTCGGGCGCAGCTCGTCGATGAATTTGTCAAAGTCATCGGCGGCTTGGAAGTTCTTGTAAACGCTCGCGAAACGCACATAGGCCACGGTGTCGATCCGCGCGAGGCTTTCCATGACGATCTCGCCGATCGTGCTCGATGCGATATCGGTTTCGCCCATGCTTTCCAGACGGCGGACGATGCCGGAAATCATCTGGTCCATGCGCTCGGGTTCGACGGGGCGTTTCTGCAACGAAATCCGCACCGAACGTTCCAGCTTGGACCGGTCGAATTCTTCGCGGCGGCCACTGGATTTGATCACGACCAGATCGCGGAGTTGGACGCGTTCATAGGTGGTGAAACGACCGCCACAGGCCGGGCAGAACCGACGCCGCCGGATGGCGACATGGTCCTCGGCGGGGCGGGAATCTTTTACTTGGGTGTCGACGTTTCCGCAAAAGGGGCAACGCATATCCTGTCCTCATTCTCTGCCTTCTGGGTATTCTTTCCCAGTTATCCACAGGCACTATAGGCAGGATAATACAACTTGGGTAGACAGAAATCGCAGCCCCTATATCCAGTGTGTCAGATTTGAATCACTTGGCGAGCGGGGTCATCATCGCGACCACCGACCTGTGGTGCGGACGGTCGCGATGTTCGAAAAGATAAATCCCCTGCCAGGTTCCCAGCACCATTCGGCCTTTGATGACAGGAATCGACAAATGCGTTGGCAGCAGCGCAGCCTTGATATGTGCGGGCATGTCGTCCGGCCCCTCGTAGGTATGCGTCAAATACTGCATCGACGGATCGGTTGTCGGTGGCACCAGCCGCGCGAAAAACGCGCGTAAATCGGTCTGCACTTCGGGGTCCGCATTTTCCTGTATCACCAGCGAACACGACGTGTGGCGGACAAAGAGCGTTAACAAACCGTCGCCCGAAACCCAGTTGGCCACTTGCCGCGTAAATTCATACAGACCCTGCCCGCGCGTTTCGATTGTAAATTCGCTATGCATGTTCCGGCCCTTTGATCCTGCGTCGTCTGGTCACTGCTTGGGTGCGAACGAGTCCCAATTCAATCGTTCGGTTCTTTGCGCCAATCGGCCCCCCGGGCCGCCTGAGTGTTGCCAACTGCGGGCGAACATGGTTTCGGTACCTTATCGAACGGAGAACTACATGACAGACCTGATCAAGGCAGCCAAGGCCGCGCAAATTGCGGGCAAGGTGGGAGAGGCTGAAAAACTCTATCAACAGGCGGTGCGTGCATCACCCCGCGACATCAAGGCCTATCAGGCGCTGATTCAGTTCTTTCTGAATACACCCAACGCTTTGCCGGGGGCCTTTGCCCCGCTGAAATCTGCCTTGGCGCTGGCGCCAAAGTCAGCGGATATCCATCTTTTGGCGGCACAGGCCTATTTCCGGATCGATGATTTCACCCGGGGGCGCGGACACGCCGAAACGGCGGTCAAGATCGACCCCAAAAACCCCGAAGCGCATTATGTCCTTGGTCATATCCTCGAACGTCTGGGCGATGCCGATGAGGCTTTGCTCCAAATCGACGAGGCACTCAAGCTCTCCCCCAAGCACAAACATGCGCTAAGAACCCGTGCGTCGATCCTCAAGAGCCTCGGTCGAATGACCGAAGCCACCGAAATTCTGCAAGCGCAGCTTCGGCTGAACCCTCATGACCTTGCGCTGTATTCACAATATTCGCGGACGCAAAAACTTGCGTCCGATGACCCGGTCTATGAAAAATTGAGAACCGAAATCGTGCCGCTTGCCCAGAAAAAGGGGGCGATGGAATTCGGGATCGCACTCAGGACATTAGCGAAATTCGAAGAGGATCAGGGAAATCACACAGCCGCCTTTCGGGCCTATGCGGCAGCCAAAAAGGCCGATCCGGCGCGTCCCGATATCAACGGCTACCGACGGTTTGTCGAGGCGCAGGTGCGGTCGGTGTCAAAGGCCGACTATTTCGGCTGGCAAGCCTCTGACGATGACCGGCCGGTTCTGATCGTCGGCATGCCACGGTCCGGCAGCACCCTGCTGGAACAGATCCTTTCGGGTCACCGTCAAGTGGGCGGGATTGGTGAAAGCCTGATGTTCAACCAGATTTTCCGGGGCATTGGGCTAGTCAGTCATGACGGTGCGGCCATGGTTTCGGCGATCCGGCAAATCCGCCCTGACCAAGCCAAAGCGCTTGCTGCAAAGTATTCCGCGGGATTGGACGCCATGCAGCCCGACAGGGCCCGCGTCGTCGATAAATTCCTGCACAATTTTGAACGTTTGGGTCTGATTGCAAAACTCCTCCCCAAGGCACGGATCCTTCATGCGGTCCGCGACCCGTTGGATAATTGCGTCGCCTGCTACATGAACAACCTGTCCAAATGGCACAGCTATACGCAGGACCTGACAAGCCTCGGGCGCTATTACGTCGAACATCGGCGGTTGATGGACCATTGGAAGACCGTCATCCCCAATCCGGTGATGCAGGTCCGCTATGAAGACGTTGTTGCCGACACCGAAGGCAAGGCGCGCGAAGTGATCGAGTTTCTGGGCCTCGACTGGGACCCCAACTGTTTGAAATTCCAAGAGAACGAGAACAAGGCGCGGACCCTTTCAGCCTGGCAAGTGCGGCAGCCAATCTACTCCTCAAGCGTCAAAAGATGGCAGCGGTATGAGGAATTTCTAACCCCGTTGAAGGACGAGCTGAAGGGGTTTTATTCGGAGGGGTTTTGAAAAACTCGTTTCAAGTCCTGCGGGATCGGTGAGTTCGGTTGCAACCTATCAATGGGTCATTCGACTTTAATTCACGTATGAAAGTTGTCTCCATTTCATAGATTCCTGAAAGGTCATCACTTTCAAACAAGATTTCTTTGGTCACAGTAAAGTTTGAGAGTTCAGCTTTCGTGAAATCTGCTTCGACCAACAAGTTATTCCAAGAGCCGAAGTAGCGCATTGAGTGCCCATCCATGCTATGGTCTTGGCCCACATAGATTTTCCCATTCGGAAAAGTAATCTTGTAGACGACAAACTTGAACTTGCGCATCGGGTCACCACGAAAAAGGGCGCCCTAAGGCGCCCCTGTGTTATTGATCCAGGAAACTCCGCAGCTTCCTTGACCGGCTCGGATGCTTCAGCTTCCGCAGCGCCTTCGCCTCGATCTGGCGGATCCGTTCGCGGGTGACGCTGAACTGCTGGCCGACTTCTTCGAGGGTGTGGTCAGTGTTCATGCCGATGCCAAAGCGCATGCGCAGAACACGTTCTTCGCGTGGGGTGAGGCTGGCCAGAACCCGTGTCGTCGTTTCCTTGAGGTTTTCCTGAATCGCGGAATCCAGCGGCAGGATCGCGTTCTTGTCCTCGATGAAATCGCCGAGTTGGCTATCTTCCTCGTCGCCGATCGGGGTTTCGAGAGAGATCGGTTCCTTGGCGATCTTCATCACCTTGCGAACCTTTTCGAGCGGCATCTGCAGCTTTTCGGCCAATTCTTCGGGCGTCGGTTCGCGGCCGATTTCGTGCAGCATCTGGCGGCCGGTGCGGACCAGTTTGTTGATCGTTTCGATCATATGGACTGGGATACGGATCGTGCGGGCCTGATCGGCGATGGACCGGGTGATTGCCTGCCGGATCCACCACGTCGCATAAGTCGAGAATTTATAGCCGCGGCGGTATTCGAATTTATCAACGGCCTTCATCAGGCCGATGTTGCCTTCCTGAATAAGATCAAGGAACTGCAGGCCGCGGTTGGTGTATTTCTTGGCAATGGAAATCACGAGACGCAGGTTCGCCTCGACCATTTCCTTCTTGGCCTGACGGGCTTCTTTTTCGCCCTTCTGGACCTGCTGGACGATGCGGCGGAATTCGGAAATATCCACGCCGACATACTGACCGACCTGCGCCATTTCGCTGCGCAATTCTTCGATTTTGTCGCTCGACTTCTCGATCAGCGCCTGCCAGCCCCGTCCGGCCTTTTCCGCCATCCGGTCAAGCCATGTCGGGTCGAGTTCGGCGCCACGATATTCGTCGATGAATTCGCGACGGTTGATCCGCGCCTGATCGGCGAGTTTGACCATCGAGCTGTCAAGCGACATGATTTTGCGGTTGATGCCATAAAGCTGGTCGATCAGCGCCTCGATCCGGTTGTTGTGCAGGTGCATCGAATTCACCAGCTCGACAATCTCGGACCGCAGCTTTTGATAGGTCGCCTCGTCCCCTTCGGAAAAGCTGCCGTCTTCGTTCAGGGTCGCCGACATCCGCGCATCCTGCATTTCCGACAGCATGCCGAAATCGCGGGCGATGTTTTCGAGGGTTTCCAGAACGCGGGGTTTCAGCGCGGATTCCATCGCGGCCAAGGACATGTTGGCCTGATCGTCATCGTCTTCGTCGTCTTCGCGGGAAATCGGGTTTCCGTCGGCGTCGTATTCTTCGGACGCGTCCTTGCTCGCGGATTCCGTCGGTGCGGCAACACCGTCGATCACCGGCTCGTCGCCTTCTTCGTCGCCGAGCTGGTTGCCAAAGGTCGCTTCGAGGTCGATGACATCACGCAGCAGGATGTCTTCGTTCAAAAGTTCGTTGCGCCAGATGGTGATGGCGTGAAAGGTCAGCGGGCTTTCGCACAGGCCCGCGATCATCGTGTTGCGGCCTGCTTCGATCCGCTTGGCAATGGCAATCTCGCCCTCGCGGGACAAGAGTTCAACCGAACCCATTTCGCGCAGATACATCCGCACGGGGTCGTCGGTGCGGTCGAGCTTTTCGTTATCGGCACCGGCGAGCGCGATTTCGCGATTGCCGCCAATGGTGGCCACAGCGGTATTGCCCGAATTTTCTTCGGTCTCTTCGCTCTCTTCTTCTTCGGTGACCTGAATGCCCATTTCGGACAGCATCGACATCACGTCTTCGATCTGGTCCGACGACACCTGATCGGGCGGCAGAACCGCGTTCAGCTGGTCATAGGTGATATAGCCCCGTTCCCGCGCGTCGCCGATCATTCGTTTGACGGCGGCTTGGCTGACATCCATGGAGATGTCGCCGTCCTGATCGTCGTCCTTCTGGTCGTCGGTGTCTTTTGCGGCCATTTGGAAAACCTCTTGTTCGGTTGTGCCTGAGCACTGGTGATTCGCAGTGATTCGGGTATCCGCCCGAATCAATCTGTCCCTGCGGCGATTCGCAACCACTTGGGACGCTTTTTTCCGATTTGTTGCGGGTTTAGCCGCACGACCCTAGTGCCGGTGGCGGTGCCCGCCCTTGCCGAAATCAATCTGGCCCAGCAATTCGTCAAATGCAGACCTTTCGTCTTTCTTCATTTTGGCCCCGTTCGGGCCGGTTTCGTATTCCGCCTTGTCTTCGTCGTCACCGCGCCCCGCACGATCCATTGCGCGCGCCGCCTGCCCTAGTCGCCATGTCAGCCCTTCATCGGCAAGACCAGCCAGATCTTCGGCCGCTTCGGATAATTCGCGGGCATGTCCCCGTTTGGCGGACAGTTTCGCCAGTTCTTCGGCCAGACACATCCGCGCCACTTCGACATCGCCCGCCCTGCGCACAGGAGGAGAGATCTTCACATGGGTCTGTGACATCAACCGTTCAAGGGGGGTCTCGCCTACACTGGCGCGCACCGCCGGTAAAATATCATCCTTGCCGAGCGCCATCAGGATCGCGCTGCGAATCCTGCTATGGTCGGGGTCGTGACATTCCATCCGTTCGAGCTCTGATTCAAACTGGGTTGCGACGGCCGGTGTCACAAGGATTGCCGCCAGAATGACGGCTTCGCGTAGGTGGTCTTCGGCGTCGGGGGCAAGGACAAGGGCCGATGCCTTGGTCGTGGCAAGGGGCGGCGCGGGGGGTGGTTGCCAACGGCCATTGACGCGTTTGCCCTGCGGCGCGCGCGCTGGCGCGGGTTTGCGTCCACTGCGGAAGAGTTCCCAAGTTAGTTGCTTGATTGCTTCTTCGTAGTGATGTTTCACAGAAGGATCAGCGATTTTCTTCACCAGCTCGCGCAGGTCCGCATCCAAAGCCGCGCGGCGTTCGGGGCTGTCAAAAACCTTGCCTTCGGTTGCGCGCTGCCACAGCAGACGGACCATCGGCATAGCCGCAGACAGCACCGCCTGCATCGCCTTGGCCCCTTGTTTGCGGATCAAGTCATCAGGGTCGAGCCCGTCTGGCAAAACAGCGAACCGCACAGTTTTGCCCGCTTGCAGCAACGGCAAGGCAAGGTCGATCACCCGCATTGCGGCCCGTATCCCCGCCTTGTCGCCATCAAGTGCGATGATCGGTTCGGGTGCCATTCGCCACATCAGTTGCAACTGGTCGGGCGTTACGGCGGTGCCCAGAGGTGCGACCACGGCGGGAAACCCTGCCTCGGACAGGGCGATCACGTCCATATAGCCTTCGGCAACGATCAGATCATGGCCCTTGCCTGCCGCTTCGCGGGCGCGCTGGTGGTTATACAGATTGCGCCCCTTGTCGAACAAAGGCGTTTCCGGCGAATTGAGGTATTTGGCGTTATCGTTCGGGTCCATCGCCCGCCCACCAAAGGCAATTGCGCGCCCGCGCCCATCGCGGATCGGAAACATGATCCGGTTGCGAAAGGTATCGTAGGGTTTGCGCCCCTTGTCGGACGGTTTCAGCAGACCGGCAGCCAACATCCGTTCCTCGGGCACGCCTTTGGCGGCCAAGGCTTCGCGCAGCCCTTCCCATCCCGGCGGGGCAAAACCGATTTCCCAGCGGTCCAGAACATCTGGGGTCAGACCGCGTTTTTCCAGATAGGCGCGGGCCTCGGCGGCGGCGGCAGTTTTCAGTTGCAGCCGATACCACTGCACCGCTTGTTCCATGACAGCGATCAGTTCTGTGCGTTCGTCCGCCTTTTCCTGCGCGCGCGGGTCCCGTTCCGGCAGGGGCATACCGGCTTCGCGGGCGAGGATTTCGATCGCCTCCATGAACCCGACATTTTCGGTTTCACGGACAAAGGAAATCGCGTCGCCCTTGGCGTGACAGCCAAAGCAGTAATAATACCCCTTGCGGTCATCCACATGGAAAGACGCGCTTTTTTCTTGATGAAAGGGACATGGTGCCCACAGGTCGCCCTTGCCCGGATTGGACTTGCGATTATCCCACATGACCTTGCGGCCGACGACCTGGCCAAGGCTCAGGCGGCCACGCAATTCATCCAAGAAACCGGCGGGAAAGCTCATGTTTGTAATATGGGGGTTCAACCGACCAGAGTCGAGGGAGCTTGCGCTGGCGGCTGCACCTGTTGCGCCTTGAAATTGCGGCCAATGGCCGTTTCATGCAGCCGTTCGGACCGATCCCGCCCCATGATCCGCCGCCGCCGCGACCAGAACAACTTGCCCCAAGCGGTCCAAGTCCCGACCGAAGGCGCGTCCGGGTCCTGCGGAAATCGGTCCCGCCAACCCTCTGGCAACTCCAACCCGCAGTCGGCCAACCGGTCCAACATCCAGACCAGCGGGATATTGGCCAAGGGCCGCGAGGCGATATTGTCGCCCAATTGCCCGCCGACATCGCCATGGGTTCCCAGAAACCAGACCTGTTCCATGTGACCGGCCCATTGCGGCGGGCAATCCCAAAGAACTGGCGCATAGGTTTCCCGTGTTTCATCCAGTGCCAGCGCGTGAAAACCGTTCAAGACATTCCTGCCCAGCCTATGATCGTGGAAATCGTGGTTGGCCTCGGCCCAGCGCCACAGGATGGGCAACCTCAGCCCCAGCGCCTTGACCGTATCCCAGACAGCCACCGCCGTGACCTCTACCCCTGCGTGGCAATAGAGGTCGCGAAATCGCTGCGCCGCCTCGGACGCCCCCCCGGCGCGGTAATGGCGATAGGCCTGCCGGACCGCCCGCACCGTTGCCTGATCCGACCGCACCAACCCGACGCGGTCGATCACCCCAGCCAAGGATCGGACAGCATAGGCCCCCCGACTGTAGCCGATCAGAATGATCCGGTCGCCGGGGTGCCAGCGTGACGACAGAACCCCATAGGCCCGTTCGATCTGGCGGTTGATCCCCCGCCCCGCAATCACGTCATAGGTGCCAGACCAGTCGCGCCATTGTATTCCGGCTTCGTAATAGACGGTGAGGTTGGACCGCACGCCTGCTTCTCGCAACAGCTTGAACGTCAGGCCTGCGTTGGTTTCATAACCGTCGTCCAGCGTGGACATGGTCCCGTCTAGGATGATGACATGGGTCGCAGGGCCACGACGGCGGGTCAGGCCATCCTCGGCCTTGGCCCGCCTGCCGAATAAACCAAAGAACCAGTCGCGCGCGCCCAAATCAGCCCTCTTGCAACATCTCCCAGACCCGTCCGGGGGTGAATGGCATGGCGGCCCGTGCCGCACCCGGCCGGTCGCCCAGCGCATCGATCACCGCATTCGTCACAGCGGCCATCGATCCGACGGTTCCCGCCTCGCCGCAGCCTTTCATGCCCATCGGGTTGTATTTCGACGGGGTGCCTTCGGTGGTGAAACTGACAAAGGGCATCGTGTCGGCGCGCGGCATGCCGTAATCCATGAAACTGGCCGACAAAAGCTGACCGGTTTCATCATAGACCGCATGTTCGACCAAGGCCTGACCCAACCCCTGCGCGATCCCGCCGTGAACCTGTCCTTCGACCAGCATCGGGTTGATCAGATTGCCGAAATCATCGACCACGGTATAGCGGTCGACGGTGACCTGTCCGGTTTCGGGGTCAATTTCGACCTCGGCCAGATGGGCACCGTTGGGGAAAGACCGGTTTTCCAGCTTGATCGTGGCGGAATGGGTCAACAGGTCGGGCTGACCAGCAGCGCGGGCCATATCCGCGACCTCGATCATGGTGGGGGTCAGGTTGGACCCGGGGATGCGAAAGCGTTCATCGTCAAAGCTGATGTTGGCCGGATCTGCGCCTTCGGCCGTCGCCAGAAAGGCCGCAAAGCGGGATTTGATGACATC
>Ga0102812_10001634_pt1 | contig 15513 bp, 13 predicted proteins | sample ColrivemetaGS713_FD_79334 | JGI IMG/M metagenome (GOLD analysis project Ga0102812, IMG submission 79334) | Estuarine microbial communities from the Columbia River estuary - Flood tide ETM metaG S.713 | ecosystem: Environmental > Aquatic > Marine > Intertidal zone > Estuary | place: USA... | reverse complement strand
TTTTACAGCCCCCGCAGTTTGTATCGCTCCTCCAAAAAGAAGAAGCTTTTCAGTAAGGGTTGTTTTTCCCGCATCCGGGTGAGATATAATTCCAAAGGTTTTACGCTTGGCTATTTCTTGTTCTAAATTCATAAAAAACGAGGTGCAAGGATACGAATAATGAAGTAGTATTTGGGTTTATAACGTGTGGAATATTTACACCGGACAACCTATAATCCTTCAATGTGCTCTGCTTTTAAGCAATAATCTATAGCGTTTATAGTTCGTTATTTGTTTAATCTGGTCCATTATTCCCATATTGGGAAAAATAATTCACAAATCTGTAATCCAATCTGCCACGTCAACCATCCATTTTTACCATTAAATTGATGCATACAACAGTCAAGGCGTATTGCATTTAAAACACTATACAACTAGCATTTACAATGATATAACTTAGATTTTACAAGCATATAAAAGGACTACAAACACTAAATAAACTGACCATTTTTGCCGTAAAGGCTCGGTTATTGACTACTTTTATACACAACTTAAACCTTAAAACATGAAAAAAACAATACTTTACTTGTTTCTAATTTTTATTTCATTTGTAAGTTTCGGGCAAAATGCTACAACTGCAATTTATGATAATCTTATTAAGAATGATCCTAATTTTTATATACCCCCTAGTGAAGCCAATACACTTTTTACAAGGGAATCAGAAACAACTACTAGGGTTAGTTATACACTAGAATATAAAATAACACAGGCTTATAGCCTCGACTATGTTCGATTTGCTTATAATTCTTTTGGCTACTGGGAATCTCCAGGATATATAGCTGTAGATGTCACTTTAAAAAATCTTGATACTGATTCAATATATCCTTCTACTCAGTTTAATGGCATCCAGGGATTAAATACGCCTGGAAATTTAATATCAGTGGGTGACAAGATCTTTACTGATATTACATTAGAACCTGGTAACTATGAAATAAGAGTTCGTTTATCTCCGAGTTGGTATTTACATAACGATAATAGTAGTGGGCCTCTAAATAGTAATTTCACTAGGAATAAGAGAAAATTAAAGTCGAGACGCTATGCCACAGCCATTACTTATCAAGATGGTAGCTATCCTATTGAAATATATGGAACAAAACTATGCCCAGATCTGGATGTACAACTATGCTCATCTTCTCAAAATTTTGCGTTAGGTTATGATTTATCGGCAGACATTACTATAAACAATGTAGCCAATGCAGAAGAAGAATTAAGCTATTTATGGAGTACAGGAGCAACTACCGCCGGGCTAACCGTGGCACCAACTGAAACCCAAACATATACTGTAACGGTAACCGATAAAAATGGTTGTGAAGGAACAGCGGTACACGAAGTAATAGTGTACGATGTGGTTTATACCAAAGAGAAAAAAGATAAAGAAACCGATGCCAAGAAACTAGCTAAAGAAGCAGAGAAAACAGCCAAATACTTAGAAAAAGGGCATAACGAGGTAATTATGACCCACAAAAACGACCATGAGCACAAAGTAAAAGCCAAAGACGTAGCCAAGAAATTGGAAGATAAAAAAGGCGAATGGACGTTAGGCACTGTAGATATGTCAGAAGTGGACTTTAGCGGAGGCGATTGTGCCGATGAAGATAGATACAAAACAGAGTTTGAAGATGAAGGAATTTATACTGAAATAGATGAATTAAAATTAAACGCCTATCCAAACCCGGTGCGAAACACGCTTACGCTAGAATCTGAAACAAAACTAAACGGTAACGTAAAATTATACGATCTGTTTGGAGCGTTGCTAGATGAGCAAGTAGCCAACGATGTATGGGAAGTTAATCTTGATTTTACCCATTTACGTAAAGGGTTTTATACTTTGGTATATGAAAATAATGAAGGAGCAAGAACAGCCAAACGCATTTTAAAGGACTAAATAAAGATAATAACTTAACCTTATTACTATCAGAAACGCCTCTTGAATGAGGCGTTTCTTTTACGCAAAATTTGAAATTCGCAAAATTGGTTACCCTTGTAGTATGCTTAAAAATATTAAATCTCTTTACATTCTCGCATTAGTGTTATGCATTGGCTTTATAAGTTGTCAATCTAACGTTGCTAATGTGGATGAAAAAACTGAAACCGATTCTACTGCAATAGTCGACGAAGTGACCACGGAAGAACTCGAAGAACTTCGATTATTAGAAATTGCCGATTCAAACTATGAACATGATGTATGGACAAAGACCCATGTTGACCAATTAAAAGAGCGATGGACAAATGTTCCAACAACCACACAAGCTGAATTTACTGGTGCCGAGTTCGGAGACTATTTTCATATAAGTTTTAGTTTAAAAGATGGGAATAGCCTCGATTTTGGTGATGCAAGAAATAATTTCGGAGAGTATGCCCTAATAAATGAAAACAATGAAGGTAACACCGATTATATCGGCAAACAATTTAATGTTACGTGGGAGTGGAAACCTAGCTCTTTTAATTGTTGCGAAGGTAACATGGATGAAATGATTGCCAACGTACCTACTATAACAAGCTTAAAATTAGTTGAATAGTTGGTTCTGTTTACTTTGGTAGATGGAAACTAAAAATTCATCCAAACCAACGTTTTATTTAAACTGTGTCGGTTTATCTTTGTGGCCATGAGAATTTTAATCTTTTTAGGGTTTAGTTTAAGCCTTGTGGTAAACAGTTTTGCTAAAGACATAGAGAAAACAATTTATGTAGCTAGTGAATATGCGAGTGAAAACTGCCTAAACATAAAACATGGTCAAACTCAAACCGAATGGGAATCGTTTTGCTCACCAATTCAAGGTTTTACATTTGAAGCAGGATACTCTTACACACTGAAAATAAAAGAAATAAAACTTAAAAAGAAAGAAGCCTTAGCCGATGGCAGTAGAATTAAATATGAACTGATTTCTGTTGTAAATAAGCAATTTGATATAAAAGAACCTGGAGTTTACGCCAAAATAGAAACAAGCATGGGCGATATTTATGGAAAACTTGAATACAAACGTGCACCCCTTACAGTTGCTAATTTTGTAGGTTTAGCAGAAGGTACCATACCAAATTCTTTTAGAAAAGAGGGCGAACCATATTTTGATAGCTTAGTATTTCACCGCGTTATTCCTAGTTTTATGATACAAGGTGGCGATCCAAGTGGAAGTGGCTCTGGAGGGCCCGGTTATAAATTTAAAAACGAAACGAGTAAAGAACTTAAACACGACAAGCCAGGAGTGTTTTCTATGGCTAATTCTGGCCCAAACACAAATGGTAGTCAGTTTTTTATTACCCACAAAGCAACACCTTGGTTAGATGGAGGTTATAATATTTTTGGCTCTGTAATAAAAGGGCAAGATGTGGTTGACGCAATAGGAAATGTTGCTAGAAACAGATCAGACAGACCAGAAGATCCAATTTTTATGCTACACATCGAAATTATTCGTGTAGGTGACGATGCTAAAAGCTTTAATGCCTTAAAAACATTTAATGAGCTTAGGCAATGAGCCCGATAAAAAACAAAGATTTTAAATTTAAAGGAGATAATAAAAAGCTAATTACGGCTGATTTAACCTATGCGGAATACAAAAAACCTGTACCCATTTGTGTTTTTGTGCACGGGTTTAAGGGTTTTAAAGATTGGGGAACTTGGCCTTTAGCTGCCGAAATATTTGCAGTAAAGGGTATGCCTTTCTTCAAATTCAATTTTTCGCACAATGGAACCACGCCCAGCAACCTTACTGAATTTGCAGATTTAGAAGCATTTGGAAATAACAACTTCAAAATTGAATACGATGAGGTTGGAATGGTAATTGATTTTATCGCCAATAAATCTGAATCTTTTGACTTTGAATGGAATGGTGAAATTTATTTAATAGGTCATAGTCGTGGTGGAGCAATTGCCCTGCTAAGAGCTGCAAACGATGAACGAATAACCAAATGTGTAAGTTGGGCCGCAGTTTCTGACCTAAAACGCTATTTATATCTAAAAGATAAGGATAAATGGTTGCTAGATGGTGTGCATTACATTACAAACGGAAGAACGGGACAAGAAATGCCTATGTATTATCAGTTTGTTGTAGCCTATGAATTACATGAGGGTTTGTTGAGCTTAGAAGAAAATCTGGGCAAAATAACCTGTCCCCTGCTAATTGTACACGGCGAAGAGGATGAAACAGTTCCTTTGAGTGATGCTCACGAAATTTATGACGAAGTAGCTCACTCTATACTATTAGAAATTGAAGAAGCAAACCATACTTTTCAATCGAGTCATCCTTTAGTAGAGCGTAAAATAAGCAAACAATTCGCTCAGGTAGTAACCGAGTCTATCGAGTTTTTGGAAATGTAATTGCTATGGCAAAAAAAGAAATTGCCATTATTGGTGGAGGTGCAGCAGGTTTTTTTACAGCTGCAAACCTAAGTGGACTATCGAACGCCGCAAACATTACCATATATGAAGGGAGTAATAAACTTTTAAGCAAAGTTCTTATATCTGGAGGTGGAAGATGTAATGTTACCAATACTATATCAGACCCAAGTCTATTGGCTGAAAACTATCCAAGAGGTAAAGATTTTTTACTCGATTCATTTAAGCAATTTAGCACTGCTGATACACAAGATTGGTTTAATCAAAGAGGCGTTCCACTTAAAACGGAGCCAGACGGTCGTGTTTTTCCGCTTAGTAATAGCTCACAGACAATTTATAACTGCTTAGAGCGTGAAGCAAAGATTAATGGTGTTCAAATAAAAACACATCATAGATTGGAAGATATTTCAAAAGAAGATAATGGCTACCTGCTAAGCTTTAATAAATCAGAAATAAAAGCCGATTTTATAGTACTCGCCACAGGTAGCAACGCTCCCATATACAAAATACTTAAAAAGTTAGACGTAGATTGTGTGCCACAAGTACCTTCGCTATTCACTTTTGAAGCTAAAAGGCATTTGCAATTAGATTTAGCAGGTGTAAGTATAGAAAATGCAAGAGTAAGCATAAACGAAATAAAAGACTCGGAACAACAAGGTCCTTTACTCATTACACATTGGGGATACACCGGCCCCAGTATTTTGCGGTTAAGTGCTTGGCAAGCCAGAAACTTAAACGAACTTGAGTATAAATTTACATTAAGTATAAATTGGCTTTCAGATTATTCATCGGCAGGTTTACATGAAGAATTAAGCTTACTTACAACTAGCTCGCCAAAAGACAAAGTTGCAAGCTGGAAAAAGCATGGATTACCCAAAAGACTTTGGAATTTCATACTGCAAAAAGCAGAAATAAAGGAGTACACAAATTGGTCTGAAATAGGCAAAAAAGGCATAAACAGATTGGTTGACGCCTTAACCAAATATGAAGTATTTATTAATAAAAAGAGTACGTTTAAAGACGAATTTGTGACTGCAGGAGGTATAAATTTAGATGAACTTGATAACACTTCTTTTGCCATAAAAAAGCATAACAACTTATATGCGGCAGGCGAAATATTAAATATTGATGCAATTACGGGAGGATTCAATTTTCAAGCTGCCTGGACGGGCAGTTTGTTAATTGCGAAGCATATTTCAACAATTCTTGAATAAAGGATTATTACCGTTTTTATACTTTTTATAAAAAGTATAGTAATTATAATTTGGAAATATAATTCCCAAATTGAGAATAATTACGAATGCCCACAAAAACAAAGTTAATTGCCACTTAAGTAAAACGAGATAATGATTTTACACATACACCTCCACTTACTATCTAAATATCAGTTTGTTACTGATACACAAATTTTATTTACAGGTAAACAACTGTTGACATAAACCGATAAAATTTCGAAAAATAAAACGAGCATAATATTTGTCCTTAATATTAATAGTATTAAAATGGCCAAGAGATACCAATTTTAACACACTAGCAATTTATCACTAACACTAAAAATAACTTAATTTGTAATATGTTTATTAGATTTGAAATATTAGCATGGGCAACGTTTTGTGCCTTTGCTACTATGGCTCAAATCCCCGAACTAGACCAATTAAAGAGCTCTGCAATCCCCGATAATGCGAGCGTAATTCACAAAGCTAGAAGAGCTTATTATAGTGGCGAGAACCAATTAGCCGAAACTATTTTTTTTACAGAATTAGAAGCGGGAAATTTTGAAGAAAACGACTATTTGTTGTTTGCAAATTCTTTACTGCGAGACAATAGACCCGCATTGGCCAAAGAATTTTACGACACCTATTTCAAGAAAAACCCAATTGACAAGAAACAACAAAAAGGTCAACTTTCTTCTATACTCAATTCTAAAAATGAAGCCTATAGGAGAGTCACATTGGCAAAGAGTGATCTAATTAATCTTAGTTTATATCAAAATGCTATTTATGGCATTAATAATGGAAAACTCTATTCCTATGAGTTTGATTGCGATCAGAATATAGCAAATAAAACAGAAATTGCCATTCCTCTTGGTGGAATGAAACTTAGCGGTATTAGTTACTTTAACAACGGTAATTCCGCCATTATATGCTTACTAAATAGTTCAACAAATAAATTCGGATTGTACCTAATACGTAAGAAAAAAGAGAAATGGTCGTCCCCCACAAAGTTGCTCGCTGCTAAATCTTATAATTACGCTTTTCCAATGGTAGATGAAAAAAATAATATGCTCTACTTTTCTTCTGATAAAGATGGAGGATTGGGTGGATACGATATTTACCAAAGTGTTATCGGATTAAAAAGCGTTGAAGCCCCAATAAATATGGGTGAATTGATAAACACTGGTGGAAATGAGATATGCTCATATAAAGATGATTACTGGTTTTATTTCTCAACCAATGGCAAGTTATCTAAAGGCGGATACGATATTTATAAATATAAGTCACTAAGCGAAACAAACTATATTCTGCTAAACTTTTTAGAAGTAAATACGGGAGATGATGACTTGACTTTTTTACCCTTTAGTCAGAACAGGTACATAGCTGGTCATATTGATGGAAATAAATACCTAATTTCTTCTTTAGAAAAATCATCTCAAACAATGTTTATTGAAGGATTAGTTATGGATGAGAACAAGAATCCAATTGAAAATGCTATTGTTCTATTTGAAATTGATAACGAAAAAGGACAATATGTAAAATCTGATAAAAACGGAGTTTACACTCTTGCCTTAGAAGAAAAACAAAGCAAAATAAACGCAACTATAATGGCTGATGGCTTTGAAAATGCAACAGTTGATGTGGTAAAAACCAAAGATTTCATCTTAAAATTAAGTAATAGTGCAGCTAATTCTAGTGTTATCGAAGTCGCTCCTTTGCATATCGATGATTTTCAGGTATACGACAAAAATGCAGAACAAGCCGCTTCTACTAGACCTGAATATACTCAAGTATCTACACCAGAAATTAGGCAAAAACAAAATATTGAATTAGCACCTACGCACATTACAAACCCTAATTTGCTTACTATTAACGATTTATATTACATTATTATTGGTTCTTCAGCTTCTAGAAGTCAAGCACAAGATTACCTCCTAAAGTGGATTTATAAATTTGACAATTTAGAAATAATGGAATCTGATAAAGGTATGTTTAGAATTGGTTTTTATGCCGGGGCAACAGAGCGTGAAGCAAAATACGCCTATGATGCAGCACGAAAGACGAAAACTGAGGTTTGGATACTACGACCTAAGAAATAACTAGTTATCTAACATTTTCTTAGGTATTTTAAATCGCCAAAGGCCATTGCCATAGGTTGCTGCATAAAGTAAACCATTTACGACATCAACTTCAAAGTCTCTAATGGCAACATTCGGAATTTTTCCTCCCATTTTTTGCCAAGTAGTGCTTGTACTTTTTCTATAATATAAACCATCGAGCGTAGAGAGAAAAACACCAGTTGTTCCTTCAATAAAGTACAGCTTAAAGGTTTCATAAGCGATTAAACCTTCAGAATAATTAGTCCAAGTCTCGCCCCCATCTATACTTCGGTATGCTTTGTGTATCTCACCGTCATCCATAGTTCCTAGGCTTACAATTACTTCCAACGGATTATGATGATTAGTTACAATGGATGTAATATGCCTCCAAGCTAATATCGGTAATTTATGGGTTATATCTTCCCAAGTTATTCCTCCATCAAGTGATTTGAAAAATTTGTTTTTTAGATTTGACGGATCCCAAGTTGGTTGGTCAAATGCAACAAATAGTTGTTCTGAATTTTGTTCATTTACGTCAAAACCTGTGACTTTAAAATCACCTGTCCTCAATGAGGCATTTAATTTTTCCCACTTAGACCCTATGTTTAGCCACAATGCGGCCCCGGCAAAAAAGAAACTATCAGAATTAGACAAAGGAAAAGAAATAAGTTTACCTGTAAAAGGATTGTCTCCAGAGGGTGGATGCACATAATCAGAATGCAAAAGGTCATTCTTCTTTAGCATTCGCACCGTACCATTAGATAAGGTTAAATAATGATCTTTTCGTTCGAGTGCATCGCCCCCATCTCCATATAATACGCCAATATTTAACCAATCTTTTTTATCTACTATAAAGGTCCCAACATCCTGAGAACCCAACATTATTCTTCCATCCGAGAATAAGCCAAGTCCGTAAATTTGCATTATAGCAAGACCATTTCCAGAAACATTTTTCCAAGTTCTTCCTGTGTCTGTCGTTCTAAATACACCGCCATCTGTAGCTAAAAAAAACTCATTGGCAGAAACTAGTTTCATTCCTCTAATATCATCATGGGCAAACCTCACATCTTTATAAAAAGGAAAGGTTACTTGTGAGAATTCTCGACCATTGTTGGTACTTAAGTACGATCTAACGCCACCAATTACAATACAATTCGAATTATTTGGGGCAATAGCAATTTCTGCGTGATGTATATCTATTCTGCTTATGGCGTAACTAGAATACATATTGTGCCAAGAATCTCCAAAGTCAGTACTTTCATCAATATAGGTTTGTCTATCAAAACTATAAAAGGCCAGCATTCTACCTGCTTTATTTGGGTCTTCACATAGTGCAATTCGCCCAAGAGTTGGCGAAACTTTAGTTGCTACCTTTGTATTATACAGTGATAATTGATTTGTTCTGTCCTCCCAATTTACCCCGTTATCTTCACTTTTTAACAATCTAGCACCCGAAGTAAACACGGTATTAGCCAAATGTTTGCTAAACAACACCGTTCTAAAATTAGCACTTTGGGCGGTATATGTTGCTTTCCAATTCTCTCCAAAGTCTTTAGATGTATATACCGTTTTGTGGGTACAAGCTACAATGGAGCTATCAAAACTTGAAACATCCACAGCCCAAAGTGGCGATTTTTCGTTTGCCTTAAACTGCAACCCTGTTGGTTGCCAGCTTTTTCCTTTGTTTGTAGATTTAAAAAGTCCATACCCAAAATCTTCGTCATAATGTGTTAATCCAGTTCCTCTAAAAATTGTATTTCGGGAATTTACTAAGCAAAGTGTCCCTAGCTGCACAGGAGTATCCTTATCCAGTTTTTTCCAAGATTTACCTTCATTTTTCGAGCAATAAACCCCGCCGGTAATACTTCCTGCAAGCCATCTATCTTCCAAAATTAAAATATCTTCTACCCAACCCAAGCCTGTGCTTGTCCATTGCAAACTATCCATATTACTTGCAGGTGTGGTAAATGGCCCTAGATGTTTCCAATTGTACCGTTTACGAGCTGATTGTGAAAAGCTAAAAACAGTACACAGTAGTAATACAATTGTTATGATGTTTCGTTTATATAACATTTTTTAAAATTACAAAAAAGCCTAAAACCAAAAAAAACACTCCGACAATTTTACCCAATTTATCTCCTAACAAATTGAGAAGTTTGTCTCGGTAAATATCACTTAACCTAATATAAATCAACAATATAGCCAATGCTCCCACAGCTGCACCTAAGGCAAAAGTTATCTTTGGCGAAACTATTCCTGTGGCATTAAAATCAATTAGCACCTCATTGCCCCCAAATACATTAAATGAACCTGTTTGTATAAGTAATAATATGCCAGACCAAAATAAAATTAGCTGTGGATTTGCAAAAGCCAGTGCCATGCCTTTTAACATTGGTTTTAATTTGGCTGTTGGCTGATCATCGTCGTTATATTCTTCTAACGAAGCCTTTTTAAAAATATAATAAACGCCCATGGCCAATAAAACTAAGCCGATTACTATGCCCGTAGTTTGCTTGTAATTTTGTAAAATATGAAGATAACTAGTGCCAAATATGGCCAGCAACGTATAGGGTATTTCAGGTAATACGCCACCTAGAGCAATCCACCGAGCGGTATGTTTTCCTTTCCTAAGAGCGGTTTCTATTACCAGAACATTTACCAATCCCAATTGTAATGAACCCCAAAAACTAATAATCCCCGCTACTACAAAAGCTATAACTGCATCCACGCACCAAAAGTTGTTCAAAAAAACTACACTAACAAATAAGAATTCAAAAGCTTTAGTTTTATTGTTGCAAACACGAAATGGAAAACATAATTTTAGAAGGAAAACTAATACAAGTACTAGAGCCACAAGAAGGAGTAAGTACTAGAGGAGCTTGGAAAAAACAAGATTTTGTAATGGAAACAGCCGAACAATATCCAAAGAAAATCTGTGTAAGTTGTTGGAATGAAAAGGTAGACGAACTTAAAAATTTTGGATTAAATGATGGCATTAAGGTGGCCGTTAACATAGAATCTAGAGAGTATAACTCACGCTGGTACACGGATATAAAGGCGTGGCGTTTTGAAACCGCTGGTGCCGCTGCAGATACAACACCATCAACTAATGCCAAAGCTGAAACGCCTGCAATAAAATCGGATGACATCGTGGGAATGAGTTTTTCATCAGACGATGATGACTTGCCATTTTAGCAAGATCCTTTGAGTAGGGTAGCCAAACTAATTCTTAGTTTGAAATTAAAATGTAGTGGTGAATTAACAAAACGTAATAAATGACGCACAAAGAACGAATTGTTTTTTGCAAAACCTGCGAACACAAAAAAGTAGATTACCACCGTGGAATAGTGTGTGAATTAACAGAAGAAGTTCCTGATTTTGAAGGTACTTGCCCAACTTATAAGGCAATTCAAACAAATTCCTCTGCCTATTCTCCAAATATAAATATAAAGCAAGCTACCCCGCTTAAACCAAATAATAAGCGAGCTGCTTACACTATATATGCGATGTATGCCAACCTAATTTTGGCGTCAATTACGCTTATAGCCTTACTAAACGAAAGTAGGGTTATGAAGAATTTTATGCTTGGTACTGAAATTAGTGATTTTACGTACGAAATGACAGATTTTCTTACAATAGGTGCCGCAATATTAAAAATTATCGTTTTAATTTCTAGTGCTGTGTTTTTTATAATGTGGTTTAGACGAGCCTATTATAACTTACATTTAAGAGAAAGCTACTGTAATTATTCTGAAGCACAAGCAGCTTGGAGTTGGTTTGTACCCATATTAAGTCTTTTTAGGCCTAACGAAATTATGCGTGAAATGGTTGAAAGAACCTCAACTATGCTAAACTTAGCTGAACAAGAAGTAAGCAAAACGCGAAATATTGTTTTGTTCTGGTGGATGACTTGGGTTATACAGAACATTGCTTCACAAATTATTACCAGAATGTACAAAGTACAAAACTTACCCGAGGAAATAATAAAAGCCAACAATGCAGAATTGGCCGTGCTCCCTATCGAAATAATAGCAGCAGTTTTAGCTATTTTAGTTGTAAAACGTTACTCCAAGATGGAAGACCAACTTATGCTTAGGGATAATGCTTCTGACGAATTAGACCAGATTGGAATAAACTCAGCTGATTAACCAACTAACGACATTAGTTGGGAAATAAACGCTGGTATTACCGTAGGTCTTAAAACTACAAGAATTAGCATACCACCTAAAGCTCCAAACATATGTGCTTCGTGATTTATATTATCTGAAGATTTAGCCGCCATTCTGTGGGTATAAAACATATATAAAACACCAAACATAATTCCAGGAATAGGAATTATGGCAAATAAATAAAGCGGCTGCAAGGGTTGTATTAAAATACTCGCGAAAAGTACGCCAGAAACACCTCCGGAGGCTCCTACGGAACTATAATTATAACTATCTTTCTCTTTTAAGTAGGTAGGAATATGAGCTATAATTACAGAACCAACAAAAAGCAATAAATACTGTAGTATGCCATTACCAAACCAAGAGCTAAATACCAACTCTAAAAAATTGCCAAAACTGTACAGCACAAATAAATTCACGAACAAATGCATAAAATCTCCATGTACCCAAGCACTAGTTAAAAATCTGTACCATTGTTTCTCTCGCAATATCACGTACGGACTAAAAAGCAATTTGTTAAATAAATCGCGGTTGGTAAAGCACATATAACTTACAATACCAATACTTATAACTAAAATCAAGTTTGCATTCATTTACGGCAAATCTCGTCTTTTTTACATCACATATGTGTTGGATATTTAGTGATACTGTTATTTAGCTTATTTTTCCGCCATCAAACAAATTTTACTCATATCAGATACACACGGATATTGCGGCGATGAAATAGTAAAGCATGCAGTAGAAGTAGATGAAGTTTGGCATGCTGGCGATTTTGGCGACATTGAAGTAAGTGACAAAATAAGGGAAGTAGCTATACTACGCGGTGTATTTGGCAACATAGATGGCTTAGTAGTTAGAAAGACCTACAGCAAAGAATTGAGTTTTACTTGCGAAGGTTTAAACGTTTATATTACACACATAGGCGGTTATCCCGGTAAATATGAGAAAGGTATAAAAGAAAAACTAAAAAGCCTAAAACCCGACTTGTATATTTGTGGGCACTCTCACATATGTAAAGTTATGCGAGATAAAAGCTTAAATCTTGTACATTTCAATCCTGGAGCCATTGGTCAAAAAGGATTCCATAAAAAACGAACAATGATGAAGTTTGGCATAGAAAATGGTAAATTACTAAATATTAATATTTTAGAATATGACAGAACATATGAATAGGACCTGGCTAATACTTTGTTGCCTTGTTATAATTACGGCTTGTAGTAGCAGGCAGAAAGCTAGCGGACAAAACGGAATTCCTAAAAAAGCCCAAGCTATGTTTGATAAAGCTATAACCAAATACCAATATCAAGAATACGCTGAGGCTGAAGAACTATTTTTAGTACTAATAAAGAAATATCCAAATTTTGGAGATGCGTATGATGGACTGGCTAAAACCTATCAAAATCAAGGGAAAAATAAATCTGCTATAGGTTTATATCGTACACTATTAGAATTACAGCCTGGCCATTATTTTGCACTTTACGAACTTGGAAATATATACTTCAAGACCGAAAAAATGGATTCTGCTAAGTACTACTTTAATTATTTTTTGAGAGATAATAATGGTAACGATGAAAATAGTGATAATGTGAGAAGAAAGCTGGATAACATTGAATTTGCTGAAGAGGCAATGAAACATCCGGCGAATATTAAACCTATTAACCTAGGACCTAACATTAATACCAACTTAGAAGAGTATTCGCCCGCATTTTCTATTGACGAAAATACAATCTACTTAACCCAGCGAAATGGTACCTTGCACCCTAATGAACAAAACGAAGACATTTATTTCGCACAACGAAATTCAGACATAGATTGGTCAGTTATTCGATCGTTAGGCCCACCTATTAATACCATTGAAAACGAAGGAGCTTTTAGTATTTCGGCTGATGGAAATTACATATTCTTTACCTCGTGCAGCAGACCTGGAGGTATTGGACAATGCGATATTTGGTTAACAATGAACAAAGAAGGCATTTGGACAGATCCTGTCAATTTGCAAAAGCCTATTAATTCTAAAAATTGGGAATCGCAACCAAGTATATCTTCCAACGGCAAACTGCTGTATTTTACAAGTGATAGACCGGGGGGGTATGGCGGCACCGACCTTTGGGTAGCAAAATTTGGCGAAAAAGGTTGGGAAGAACCCACCAATTTGGGTCCAGAAATAAATACATCCAAAGATGAGCAATTTCCGTTTATCCATAGCGATGGAGTTACCTTATACTTTAGCTCCGAAGGACACAGAGGTATGGGAAAAAGTGATTTATTTATTAGCCATATAAAACCAGACGGAACTTGGGAAGCACCTAAAAACTTGGGATACCCAATAAATACCATTGGAGAAGATTGGAATTTAGTGGTAGGTAGAGATGGCGAAACCGCCTATTATAGCACAGATAAGTTGCCAAACTCTCAAGGAGGTATGGATATATATTCCTTTAAACTGCCTAAAGAAATGCAAGCTCAGCGTGTAAATTATGCAAAAGGTTATGTTAGAGATGCTAAAACAAAAAAACCTTTAGGAGCTAGTGTTATGCTAACGCCAATGGATAATTCCAGCCCAACATTTACCTTTGCTTCAGAAAAAACTGGAATATTTACAGTGGCTTTGGTAGCAAACATACAATATGCATTAACCATTGACAAACCAGGTTACATGTTCCATTCAGAATATTTTGATATGCCAAATGTGGCCACCGACAAACCTTTTGAGCTGTATATAGATTTACAAAAAATTGAAGTTGGGAATAGTATTGTACTGAAAAATATATTTTTCGATACCGATAAATTTGACCTAAAACCTACCAGTACAAGCGAGCTGGAAAAACTATATACTTTCCTAATAAATAATGGTGTCGTAAAAATAGAAATAAGTGGTCATACGGATAATATTGGAGGGAGTAGCCATAATTTAAAACTTTCTGAAAACAGAGCTAAATCTGTTTATACTTATCTTATAAATAAAGGAATAGATGCTGCAAGGCTTACTTATAAAGGATATGGCGATTCTAAACCAATTGCTGAAAATAGTACCGATGCAGGCAGAGCTACAAATAGAAGAACCGAGTTTAAAATTATTAACTAACCGTTAGCTAAAATCCAAGCCTCAATTGTTGGAGCAAAATGAGTGTGTTCTAGTACTTGAATTTTCTTTTTAACAATGGATAAATTGTCGATAGCTGCCAGAGCTGTAGTGTATTGAGCGAGTACCTTCCCTGTATCAAATTCTTCGTTTACATCGTGTATAGTAATTCCTGTATATTGCTCATTATTAGCTAATACTGCATTGTGCACGTGTTCACCATACATGTTTTTGCCTCCATACTTTGGCAGTAAACTAGGATGTATGTTAACTATTCTTCCTGCAAAAGTTTCTATAATTTCTTTCGGAACCAGTTTTAAAAATCCTGCTAGAACAATATAATCGATATTCCTTTCTTTTAATTGATTTAAAATATTTTGAGCAGTCCAATCTTCTTTGCTAAAATAGGTTGTAGGTATATAGTGTCTTTTAGCAACATCAAATACACCCGCTTCTTTTCGGTTACACCCAATATTGGTAATTGATATTTCTTGGTTATCCTTAAAATAAGCACAAATTACATCGGCATTGGTGCCAGAACCTGAAGCCCATATTTCTACATTAATCACTTTATTTCTAA
>Ga0102812_10001633_pt1 | contig 15513 bp, 10 predicted proteins | sample ColrivemetaGS713_FD_79334 | JGI IMG/M metagenome (GOLD analysis project Ga0102812, IMG submission 79334) | Estuarine microbial communities from the Columbia River estuary - Flood tide ETM metaG S.713 | ecosystem: Environmental > Aquatic > Marine > Intertidal zone > Estuary | place: USA... | reverse complement strand
GGTGTTCACTTTACTCCGGACAAGGGTGTTCACTTTGGACCGGAGAAGGATGTTCACTTTACTCCGGAAAGGGTGTTCAATTTACCCCGGAGAAGGGTGTTCACTTTGTCCGGTTTTTCCACAAAATCCTTATTTTGTAAAAGAGTACAAAAATTCAACACACCCTCAGGGATGCGTATTTTGCAAAAACATAAAATCAACCTGCATTATAAAATTAAAAGGCCACCGGGATTCTTCGGTAGCCTTTTAATAAATACTTATCTTATTATCTATTCTTCAATTTCCAGTGCTTTCTGAATTCTGAATAAACAATCCTCAAGATGATACCTGGTCATATCATCTTTGTATTTTTTAGATTTCTTTTTGAGTTGTTTATGCAGTTCTCTAAGCGTCCCTCTGGTTATAGAACTAACATCTGAAAGTTTAGGATCAATTCCCGTTGGCATTTTAACAGAAAAATAAGAGGATCGCTGACCGGAAGGTGCTTTTGCATTCAACATAGAGATCATTTGTTCAACATAGATTTTCTGTAGATTACGCCTGTTCGTATCAATAGGCTTATTCCCATTTAATTCTTCCCAAACCCCATTGTACATATCGCTATAGAGCTCTGTGATTCCATACGTATTGGGAAAAGCACTTTCTGCTTCGATCAATCGCTGCAACCTGGAAGTCCTGAATATACTGGACATGGCTGATCGTTGCATATTACTAATGGATGCAACGCCCTGGTCTGGCTTGATCTTATTCAAAATTTGGGGTTGGATCAACCACTCTGGTGTTTTAAATAGTTGATCGATCAGGAATTTTACGGCAGCTTTTTGTCTGTCTTTAGGTGCTGGCTCGTATATCACACCTTCCTGCTCGTAGGTTTTTGGCGTTTCATAAACCCCTCCGATCCACTTTGTCACATGTCCAATATATCTTCGGTATTGCCCCATGACATCATTATAAATTTCTCCCGCCATATCGTATAACTCTCCATCTTCTTTAGTCCATTCTATGGCATTAGGCAATATACTTTTAAGGTTCATAATACCATATTCGGATGCCACAACAGCATTATCACCAATATCCTCACTTTGGGCCCGGGGATCGTATGGATTGACTTCCGTCAAAAAGTGTAATCTCTTATTCGGTTCTGCTTTTGTCTTATACCAGTCGTTCAGGATCTTCTTATCCTGATATTCATCAACGGTTCCATATATCGGCTTATAATTCCATTCAATGGCCCATTTATCATAATCCCCTACCCTTGGAAAAAGATCTGTAACACCGTCTCCAGGCTGCGCAACATAATTAAAGCGTGCATAGTCCATGATGGATGAAGTATGCCCGTTGGCATCCGTAAATGCCTTATCTCGCAATTTTTCCACTGGCGTAAAATGGCTCGAGCCAAAATTATGCCTTAATCCAATCGTATGACCTACCTCATGGGCAGCAACAAACCTGATCAGCTGACCCATCAATTCATCGTCAAATTTATTAGCACGCGCTCTTTCGTCAATAGCACCCGTTTGTGTGGTGTACCAGCGCTTCAATAACTGGGTTATATTGTGATACCAGCCAATGTGACTTTCAAGAATTTCTCCACTTCTCGGATCGTGCACATTAGGTCCATAGGCATTTTGAATATCAGAAGCAAAATAACGAATTACAGAAAATCTGGCATCTTCCAAACTCATATTCGGATCATCTTCCGGCCAATCCTTCGCTATGATCGCATTTTTCCATCCCGCTTGTTCAAAAGCTGGTTGCCAATCTTCAATGCCTGCCTTTAGGAAAGGTCTCCATTTCTCAGGGGTAGCCGGATCAATATAATAGATGATCTGTTTTTTAGGCTCGATCAATTCCCCATTTTGTTGTTTTTGAGCCTCTAAAAGATTTTTTGCCTCCAATCGCCTTCTAACCGTAAAGGTCTCTCTTTTTGCTCTTTGACCATTCTCATCAAATTTCGTGTAACTATTTGCAAAAATACCAACTCTGGGATCAAAAAAACGTCTCCGCATCGGTTCTTTGGGCAATAATATCATGGAAGTATTCATCTCAAAAGTCACCGCTCCTGCCAAATACCCACCTGTTAGATTTGTAGTACGTGAAGTACCCGGTGTTCCATTCAGTCTGGGTGCACTTACACTATATGTTCTCACCGTTCTGACCTCTGTATTTATCGGAAATGATTTTATGCTTTTGATATAGGATCGCTCCTTTTCAATCCCTTTAATATTATATCGCTGCTTTGTCATCGGAGGCAGATCAAATGCCTGATTGGGTTTATTAAAAAATCCGCCAACTTCGATCAAAACAGATGTATCTTTTCTGGTGGCTTCGATCTTAAATGCAGCTGCTATCGGGTGTACGTTCGAATTTTCAACAGCCTGGTAAATGGGCTGAAGGGTATCGGCACTCAAATTAATATAGCTGATAACACGGATAAATACATTTTCATCTGGTCCCTTCTCAAATCGGATCACCTGCTTATTACTTTGTTCTCCTCCATATCCTGCGCCAGTGGGCGTTTTTGCCATTCGGGTGATGGCCATGATATCCCTTCCAAAAATACTGTCAGGAATTTCAAAGTAATACTTCTTTTTTACTTTATGAACGGTAAGAAGCCCTTCCATTGATTCTGCCTCTTCCGTAATAATATCAGCAAATCCCTTAATTTTATCTTCTTTGGAAGTGCTATCCTGTTTTTCTGATTTTTCTTCATCTGGTTTTTCTCTTTTTTGGCTATTTCCAGCTGGTATCCCTGCAAAAAATATAAAAGCAGTGAACAAGCCTATAGACCATGATCTGAAGTTTGTTTTACGCATGGTAGATTATTTAGTTATCAATATGTTTAATAATTATTTTAATGTTCAGGCATTTCATCCAATCGTTCCAATCCTTCCACAGTGGCACCGATCACGCTTAAGGTAGGGGCAAGAATAAATCCAATGACCGGTATGGAAAAAAGGAGTAAGAAGCCTAGTCCGTTCCCGGTAGCCATCATCCGGTTATTTTTAACAAATCGAACACTATCTTTATAATTGAGATGCCGCTCCAGTAAAAAATCCAAATTACCGAAGCCCATGTAATATCCCTGAATACCTACTATAGTAAGAGTTGTTAATATCCCTATGCCGGGAATTGGGAACAATCCAATAAAGAATAAAATGATCGTATAAAATAGTTCTTTAAATATATTTCGGCTGTTGATCCGAAGGCTTCTGCCTATTTCATTAAAAAGTCGACCAACACTAAAGGGCTGACTTGTATTGCCGGTCAAATCCGCTTCAATTACTTCCGAAATATGGGATAAAATGGGAGAAAGTAATATGATCACTATGTATTTAAAGCTGAAAGCCAGTATCAGGAAACCCAGTAAAAAAGCGATCCATTTGCCGATGGCTAAAACTACACTTCTACCCCACTCAAAGGGATAAAGCCCAACCAGCCAATCACCAATATTGTCAAAATTATAGTACAGGATAAGGCTAAGCCCGATCCCAATGATCAATCCAAATAAACCTGCAATTATTACAAATTTTCCTATTTTCCTGGTACTAAGCAATTCAAAAGCTCTTGGGATCCCTAAAAATCCATCTATTAAATCTCGCACAGCTCTTCGATTTAGTTATTTAAGTGTTTAAGTATCTAAAACTATGATTTTCCCGTTCAGATTAATAATTTTTTCGACAAATAACAATTTGTCAGTGTTTTATACCATAGAATGTGTTGATAAATAGCTATTTTTTTATCTCTTTACCAGCATACCAGGCATCTCTATCCTGACCAACCATATGGATCTGTGTATTGTTATTTTTAAAGGTAGAGGTACCAACCATCACAATTACATCCCCTGCACTTTTAACAGTCCATTCTGAAGGATAGTCCTTTTCAGAATTACCCAACATAAGTAAAATATCAGTCTTGGTATTGTAAAAATATTTACCATGCTGGGTTAATTTATTATTCTTGTACATGCTGTATGTAAAATCATCATTAAAATCCAGCCATTCATCCTTTTTGGTATTTTCCAGACTTTCCTGGTTAACCACCATTATAAAATCAATTTCATAAACAACACTAGTCAAAAGTTGCATAGGAACACTCTGCTCAGTTATGTCCCTGTCCAACTTTGATTGAGCCAGCGCTCTTTCTGTGGGGAGAGATCTTTCAACTTCCCTTTTTACGTATCCACTATCCAGCTGTAGTTCAGGTCGTGGATCCATTTCGTTTTGAGCATTAGATTTATCAGAAGCAGCAGTGTCAGGATTTTTACATGCCGTAATCAGAAATATTGAAATTAAAAGAATCAGTAATTGTTTCATATTAATGTGTTTTATTGGGTAATTTGTATCTTAGCTTAGCACTTGATTCCCTAAAAGTATCACATTTTGTTTATGCATAAAAGATTTTTATCATATATTAAAAGTGAATCCCTCTTTAATGACGCCGACAGAATACTACTGGCTGTTAGCGGAGGGATGGATTCCATGACTTTATGTGAAATGATGCGGATCAATCAGCTAAATTTTGCCATTGGCCATTTTAACCATGTAACTCGAAACGGAGAATCTGATCTGGATGAAATTTTCGTTAAAAATTACGCGCTTCAACACGGTATTCCTTTCTATTCAACCCGGGTTGACATCAATAATTTAATGGAAATGCAAGGGGGTGGCAATTTTCAAAATCTGGCCAGAACCCACAGATATCAATGGCTCAGGGAAATATTGACAAAGGAAAACTTTCAATATATTGCCACAGCACATCATCACAATGACCAGATCGAAACTTTTCTGTTTCATTTCAGCCGGGGAACAGGACTGGATGGACTGTCGGGTATGGCATCCAAACAAGATCAGATCGTCAGACCAATGCTGATTTTTACCAGATCAGAAATTGAGACCTTTGTCTTTGAAAATAAAATTGATTACCGGGTCGACAGTTCAAATTCAAGTAATAAATATTCCAGAAATTATATTCGGCATGGCATTATCCCTTCATTCAAAATATTGAACGAAAATTTTGAAAGCAATGCAAATACAACCATAGAAAACCTACGTTCCACAAAAATTTTATACAGTTTCCTGTTGGAGGAATATGCTAAAGAAATAGTTTCCATTGCAGATGACGGATCCATAGAACTAAACGCCAGTTATTTTGATCATTCTGACCGGTTAAAAAAACAACTTTGTTTTGAATTGATCAGACCGTATGGCTTCAATTATACACAGGTTGAACAAATTACGGAATCACTGGGTCAGCGTGGTAATACATTTTATAGTGATGAAAATGTTTTACTTGTAGAGACCAATAAGCTGATAATCAGGAAGCACTCACGAACACCTAAAGTATTGCAAGAGGTTGATTCAAATTGTCAGGTACCTGGATTCGGCCAATTAAAGATCACTAAGATCGAACCCCTTAAAAAATATCCCAAAGCACAGAATATTGAATATGTTGATGCCGATAAAATAGAGTTTCCTCTGGTTCTGCGGAGTAAACAAGATGGAGACCGGTTTAAACCCCTTGGAATGAAAGGCCGAACAAAAAAAATAAAAGACTTTTTTACGGATCTTAAGTTGAATAAATTTGAAAAGGAAAAAGCACTTGTTCTCCTGAATCAAAAACAAGTGGTTTGGATTCTGGGGTACAGGATCTCGGATAAATACAAAATAACCTCAAAAACAAAAGAAGTGCTTCAGCTGGAGTGGATCCCCGAATAACTAAGGATTATATTTTATTTTAAAAATTGAAAGTCCCGAATGCTGATTGTATGATCAGTTCATTTTTTGGGGCTCGTTCTACCCTGCCAATGATCTGAGCATCGATACCAAATTCTTTGGATATCCTGATCATTTCATATGCACTGGCTTCATCCGTATATATTTCCAGGCGATGCCCCATGTTAAAGACTTCATACATCTCTTTCCAGTCAGTTCCGGATTCTTCTTTTATCAATTTAAACAAAGGTGGCAGATCAAACAGATTGTCCTTGATGACCCGCACATTGTTAACAAATTTCATCACTTTCGTTTGGGCCCCTCCTGTATTATGAATGATTCCTTTGATGTTGGATCTGTATGTTTTAAATATTTTATTTAGTAAGGGCAAGTAGGTTCTGGTGGGTGACAAAACAAGTTTTCCTATAGTGGTCTCCACCCCATTGATCTCTATCTTATCAGTCAATTTTCTGGAGCCTGCATAAATTACGGACAGATCCGTATTAGGATCGTAACTTTCAGGGTATTTTGCCCGGTATTCAGAAGAGAACACATCATGTCTGGCAGATGTCAGTCCATTGCTACCCATCCCTCCATTATAGGCTTCCTCGTAACTGGCCTGGCCCGAAGAGGAAAATCCAACAATACATTCTCCACCCTTCATTTGATTTATGATCAGGTCCTTTTTAGCCATTCTGGCAAAGGCAGTAAAACCAACATCAGCCGTTCTGACGATATCACCCACATCCGCCGTTTCACCACCAGCATGGTACATCTGCACACCATGTGCTTTCATCTTATCAATGAACTCCATGGCACCATTGATCAATCGACCTATCACTTCTTTCGGGATCAGATGTTTATTCCTTCCAATGGTGGAGGATAAAATGATATCTGTTGTACAACCCACACATGCCATGTCATCCAGGTTCATGACGATCGCATCCTGTACGATACCGTTCCAAACATCCAGATCACCGGTTTCCTTCCAGTATATATACGCCAGACTTGTTTTTGTACCCGCAGTATCAGCATGCATGATATTAACATGATCGGACGATCCGGTTAATACATCCGGAATGATCTTACAAAAGGCTGTAGGATACAATCCTTTGTCCATGCCTTTTATCGCTTCGTGTATTTCTGATTTGGAAGCAGAAACACCCCTTTTATCATATTTATCGGCAGCCATATATAAACTATTTTTTCAATACTTGAATTGATTCAAAATTCCATTTTCCGGATCAATTCAATCTCCCGGAATTTTGAATTTAATATAAGGATCAGATTTAATTAATTGCTTGCAACTATAGTATTTAATTCTTCATAATTCCTAAAATCCACAGCAGCGACTTCTGATACCCCCATTTCTTGCATAAATACACCATACAGTACATCTACAGCAGTCATGGTGGCCTTATTATGTGTTATGATAATAAACTGACTATCTGTGGAGAATTCCTTAACGATCCGGTTGAATTTCTCAATATTGGCATCATCCAATGGTGCATCCACTTCATCAAAAATACAAAATGGCGCTGGTTTAAAAAGATACAAAGAGAACAACAAAGCAATGGCTGTAAGTGTCTTTTCCCCGCCAGATAACTGATTCAGGGTTTTGGGTCTTTTCCCTTTTGGTTTGGCCGTTATTTCAATTCTTGATTCAAGTGGGTTATCAGGATCCTCCATCTCGATATTACAAGTATCCCCCTCATTAAATAAACGCGTAAATACTTTTTTGAAATGGCCATTCACCACCTCAAAAGTTTCCAGGTATTTTTTAGTGGCTATTTCCTCGATCTCTTCGATGGTTTTTAATAAGGATTTCTTTGCCTGAATGATATCTTCTTTCTGCTGGGAAATGGTTTCAAACCGAATATTCATCTCATCATACGCCTCAACAGCCATCGTATTTACCTCGCCGAATATTTCAATTTTCCGTTTGAGGCGATCATGCTTTTCTTCCAGTTCTATCAATGGTATATTTTCCCTTTCGATCCCTACCAGGTCACTCAACTCAAGATTAAATTCAATTTTCAATCGTTCTTTTACAGATTGTAATCCAAATTCCTGATCTGTTAATTTTTCTTTGAGTTCATTGATCAGGAATTGAGACTGATGCATATTGCGTCGAATGCCTGAAATTTCTTCTTCCAAATCAGAAATTGAAGACCTCTTTTCGTAAAACACACGTTCAACATCTGATAAATTATTTTCCTTCTGTTTTTTACTTTCATACAATTCCACCAGCGTCTTATCAAGCGTAATTGTTTTTTCTTCAAGCTTCTCTTGCTCCTTGATCAACTCATCAAGTGTCCCGATATTCTGGACGAATTGATTGTTTGACCTTTCCAGGTCACTGGTTTTATATTTTTGATCATTTTTTAAATTATCAAGAATACTCTGATGCTTGATCATTTCAATATGCTGGGTATTTCTGTTTTCTGAAGCTTTCGAAAGGCTATCAGAATAAAACTGTAGTGAAGCATCCTGATTATTATCAGCAGTTAAGCTTTTTTGTGATTCTTTAATTTCATTAATATTTATTTCAGAATCCGCAATCCGCAATCGAACTTCCTTCAGGTCCAGATCGTGTTGCTGTACTTCAGTGGTGAGTACTTCTAATTGCTTTAGAGAAGAGGAAGCATTCAATTCAAGTTCTACCAGTTTTATTTTTTCCTTTTCAATTTCCTTTTTCAATTGATAGGTTTGATTGTTATCAATAGATACTTCCAGCGTCGAAATTTCATTTCTTAATTTTACCAGCCGGTTATCTTCTTTGACAATCTCATTTTTGTATTTCTGAATTTCTTCCTGCAATTTCTCAAGATTCTTTTTCCGGCCGAGTTTTTTGCCTTCAAACAAACCAACTGAGCCTCCGGAGATTTTATAATTTGAAGAAATAAATGATCCCTTTTTATCCAGAATGTAGAATTCTTCAGATCCAAATTCCTCAGACAACAATTCCAGGTCAGGGATCTCCAGATCAGTGATGTAAACGTTATGGAGTAACCTTGAAAATAGTTTGAGATAGGACTCATCAAACTCTAGCCATTGTAGAGCCGGATATAAACCATCAATCTCCCTCGTAACAGGAATTTTTTCATCCAGTTTATCCAAAATAAAGAAATTTGCCTTCCCTTTTTGAGAGCCATGCAACAGTGATAAAGCATCAAAAGCTTCTTCTGCCTGGTCAACTACATAATAGTTAAGATAGGGCTCTAAAAAGCTCTCAATAGACAATTTATAGGCATCCGGAGCATAGACTATATCTGTCAACAACAATGCTTTAGCATTCCATTTCTTATTGAGGTATTTTATTGATTCAGGAAAACCTTCGAATGAATCTATCATACTTTTAACCAGATCATATTCATTGACACGGGCATCCAGTTTCCTGCTGATTTTTTCTTTTTTGAAGCGAAGTTCATCTTTTTGAACATTCAGCTTATCAATTTTTTTCTTTCTATCCTCAATTCCCTGCTCCTGGATCTCCAGATTTTTCTCCAATAGCGCACAAGATTTCTTCTTCTCCTTTCGGTTTTGGTCCGTTAATTTCAGATCATCTGCCAATATCGTTTTCTTATCTGTTTTACGATCGATCAAACTTTGCAGGCTTTCTATTTTGTTTTCATCTACCGCAATCGATTTTTCCAATTGAAAGATCTTTTCTTCAAGTGCCCTTTTTTTATTGACCAGTACATCATGATCCGCTTTTACGGATTGATACTTTGCCTTGATCTCAGTATAATCTTTTTCTTTATTCTGATAGGTTCTATTCAGGTCATCCTGAACAACCACTTCTTTTGTAAGCTTTTCATTGATCGCCTTAAGTGTAAGTTCCAAGGATGCAATTTGTTGCTCAAGCTTGCTTTGATCCTGGATAAGATTCTTTTTTTTCTGATTCCCAAATTCCTTTTGCTGAACAAATAATTGTTTATTACTTTCGGATTTCCTGATCAGGTCGAGCATTTCATTCAGCTCTTTCTGGTAGGAACTCAATTCCTGTTCGTTACTGATGATCAGCTTCTTTTGCTCCTGAAGCATTGATTCCTTTTTTCTCAGAGATCCGGAATGCAAACGATGCTTATCCGTTTCTTCTTCAATCTGCTTTTTCAAGGCCGTCCTCGATGCCTGGATCTTATCAAACCGAGTAAGTTGCAGCTGAACACTTACGGCTTTATATTCCTCTTTAATATTGAGAAAACGTTTCACTTTCCGTGCCTGCTTTTCAAGTTCTGTCAGGTTATTCCCAATCTCGAATAAGAGATCCTCTACCCTGTCCAAATCAGCCGTGGTTGCATTAAGTTTATTTATTGTTTCCTTCTTCGCCTTTTTGTATTTTGAGATCCCGGAAGCCTGTTCAAACATCCGCCTCCGGGATCCGTTCGAATCAGTCAGAATATCATCTACCATATTCAAAGCAATGATGGCATACGAATCAGGCCCAACCCCGGTATCGGAAAATAAAGAACGGACATCTTTCAGACGACAAGGAACATCATTGATCCTATATTCACTATCTCCATTTCTGAACAAATATCTGGAAATGGAAACGTGATTGTATTCTGAGGGTATAAGGTTTTTAGTATTATCAAACTCCAGTGTCACCTGAGCCAACCCACTCTTTTTTCTTTTGTTGGTCCCATTGAAAAGAACATCAGACATCGAGCCTAAGCGTAATTCCGTCGTTTTTTGTTCACCCAGAACCCAACGGATGGCATCCACAATATTAGATTTGCCCGATCCATTCGGTCCAACAACCCCCGTTACCCTTTCGTTGAAATGCAAGTGCGTGTCTAAGGGAAAACTCTTGAAACCTTTTATATGAATTGATTTAAGTCGCATTGGGAGCAAATATATGGTTTTTTAGAATATTAGTTTTTTATATCCTTGACTATATTTTTGTTTACATCAGATAAATCTTCCTTTCGAAACTTATTGTTTAAATCGCAATTTTAAAAAGATTCGTATGTCTGGAAAATATCGGTGATTATTTAGAGTTAAAATCTTGGTCCTTGATTATTCAGCTTTTTGAATTATTAACAGATCCGAACATATTATATAAATATTTATTATTTTTGCGCAAATTTTGAGTACATGTTCAAAAGAATCACATTATTTCTGTCACTTATTTTTGTTTTGCAATCCGGTTTTGCACAGGATATCAGTTTCAGCCAGCGTTTTGTTTCTTCCCCATATCTTAATCCGGCTTTAACCGGGATTTTTAATGGGACCGTTCGCATCGGTGCCCAATACAGAGATCAATGGAATAGTCCGTTGGATGCGTCTTTTCAAACCTATGCTGCCTCGGGTGATCTGAAGTACAATCTTAACTTATTCAAACAAACATCTGATGATATTTTGGGTATCGGCATTCAATTTGTAAATGACCGGGTGGAAGGGATTGATTTCAACACTTCTCTCATCGGGCTGAGTGCTGCTTTTCACAAATCTTTGAACCCCAGAAAACAGCATTTTTTAGGTTTTGGTATGCAATTAGGGGTGATCCAAAAAAATGTTAATTACGAACAACTGATTTTTGCCGATCAATATAATAACGTAGATGACTATTCTTTTCCTACAGCAGAACCGGTACCAACGAATAATTTTGCCATTGCCGACCTCAGTTTGGGGATCCTTTATCTGATCAGCCCCAGCAAAAGCTTTTCATTACGGGCCGGGCTCGCTTTTCATCATATCAGCACTCCAAATTTATCGTTTTTTAGATTTAATGAGGATTATGATAAAAATGACATTCTCCCTAAAATTACTTTTCATACAACCGCCAGTTTCAAAACAGGCGCATTTACACATCTGATGCCCCGGTTCATCATTCATACCCAAGGTCCTTTCGTTGATATGGAATTGGGATCAAATATTAAATTCACTACATTCAACAGAGATTTTCTGACTTTCCACCTGGGTCTCAGCACACATATTGTTAAGGATCTGGGAACGATCGGAATGGCTTCGGTAGTCCCTTTTGTAGGATTTCAGCTCAATAATGTACTTGTAGGGGTCAGTTACGATGTGGGCATAAATACGCTTTTGCATAACCAAAGGAATTTCTCAACGCTGGAATTCTCTGTTAGTTATTTAGGAGAATACGATAATCAACCCGTTTTTTGTCCCAAATTCTAATATTATAAATTAACCCATTGCAATTTTTATGGCAACCAGGATCAGTATGATTCCAAAAACCTGGTTAAATCTGTTTTGGAACCTGTTGAATATTATTCTTACTTTTCGAATAGTAATGACATAGGATAAAAAAACAAACCACAACATCGTATTGCCAACTAAAATAATGCTTATTATAAACAGTATCCCATAAGGGGTGTCCGGCGAAATGACCAGGGTAAACAAGCTAAGAAAAAAGAGGGTTGCTTTTGGATTTAGCACATTGGTTAAGAATCCTATTCTCAATGATTTAAGTGCCCCTGGTTGAACTTTTAATTGAATGGTGCCATCAAAATCAACATCTTCCACCTTGGAAATGAATGACATGATTCCCAAATAAAGCAGATATAGTGCTCCAACGTATTTTATTACATTGAATAAAACGGGAGAATTATTTATGACGATGCCAAGTCCGACAAAACAATATAAGATATGAACCAATATCCCTAAACCAATTCCAATTGAGGTCCATATACCTGTTTCTCTTGAATAACTAAGGGAATGCTTCATCACCATAATAAAGTCCGGCCCGGGGCTCATAACGGCTAATAAATGGATCAATGTAACCGTTCCTATAAGGACTAGATGTTCAGTCATAAACTAAATTAGCTTTATTAAGCTAAACTATAAAAGTTGAGCGTATAAACCACCAAATGTGATTCAATTAATTTTTTGACTGATCGAGCAGGAAAAAGGAATTGAAAAACTTTTCCATATTTTTATTGAGGCTGTATTGTTTGGTAGTATAAACCTGAATACTATATAAATGAGTACGTGTTAGGATCAACTTCCCTTTTACCTGATTCAGACTCTCCCCATACTGCATCCTGTATTCAAGCGCTGGATATTCATGTTGAAAACTTTTATTGACATATAGCAAATCAGCGTTCAGGTTTGCGCCTATATCCTGCACAAATAAATCCAGCACTTCATAGTTTACATCAAGACTATCGTCCAAATACAAGTCCTCTGTTAACTTTTGATAGTTAATTAGATAAATAAAATTATCCGTTGAGTCCACAGAAGAAGTATAAAATACAGAATTAATAACATTATCCCCCGTTTCTGTGGTGATCAATTGTTCCTTTGATTGTACTTCTCCAGGCGTAAGGATACTGAACAGTGAATCCGGGTCAGTATAGACCTGCCAGGAGGAAGGAACCTGATTTAGAAAATAGAAAAATGAGAGTAGAATTAATTTATACATAATTACTAAACGAGTTAAATCAAAAATAGTGTAATAAAATAATAAATAATTATAATAATAGTCTTTTTGTCAGTGTTACATATAATTCACCACAATGTAAAGTGGAACAATTTTTGAACCAACATCTTTCTAACAATTAAGAAATGCGGATACAAGAAAGTGAATTAATCTTATCAGAAAACAGAATTTATCATTTGGGACTACACCCGGATGAACTTGCTAATGTTATTATTACGGTGGGTGACCCTAACAGGGTGAATGAAGTCAGTAAATACTTTGACAAAGTAGAATATAAGATCAGCAAACGTGAATTTGTAACTCATACAGGATACCTGGGTAAAAAACGAATTTCCGTTATTGGTACCGGTATTGGACCGGATAATATCGATATCATGATCAATGAGGTTGATGCAGTTAAAAATATTGATTTTAATACAAGAGAGATCAAAGCAGATAAAACCTATCTGAATATTATCAGAATGGGAACCTCCGGCGCATTGCAAAAAGATATTCCGGTTGATAGTTTTGTCGCTTCATCTCATGGCTTGGGTCTGGATGGATTACTCAATTTTTATAAATACAAAAAAAATGATTTCCAGCGGGACTTTATCTCAGAACTGGAACATTTTGTACCTGATTTGTTTAATGTGTGTAAGCCAACTATTTTTAGTGGATCTGATAGTCTGATGCATATTATTGCTCCAAACCTTATTCGGGGTATAACCCTGACTGCCGGAGGATTTTATGCGCCACAGGGAAGAAAATTGAGATTGGATCAAAAAATGAAAACTCTGATTGATAAAATGGTCCAGTTTAACTATAAAGACAACAGGTTTACTAATTTTGAAATGGAGACCTCTTCCATTTATGGTCTTTCAAAATTAATGGGGCATCAGGCACTTTCCATCAACGCCATCATCGCTAACCGGGCAAAAGGTACGTTTAGTAAAGATCCTTATCTTACTATTGAGCGGATGATAAAAGAAACACTCGAAAAAATTTCTGACAGCAGGTTATAAAATGAATGCGTTATAAATCATTGAACACACACAAGTAAATTATTAAAAAAGCCATTATGAATGCTTTTCATACTTCCCTGTAAATAAAGAGGATCAACTCAAATTTGATTAAGGCACTATAATTAAATTCCTTTCACAAATTGAATGCTTAAAGAGCTTTTAAAGTAATTTTTCAATTACTAAGGATATTTATTTAGGCTATCAACATTTTTCTTTGTCGCTATTAGACAATATTTATATTCGATAAACATATGCTTTTAAGTGTTTCAAAGCGTACAAATCTTAAATAGTATAAAAACACAAATCCCGGTCTTTTTACAAAGATCCGGGATTTGATTATAATTGATTTACGATTCTGAGATTGATGTGTCTATTTGGATAGGATCAACTTCTTTATCATTTTTTCTCCTGCATGATCTATTTCCACATAATATATACCAGAGGCATAGCTATTATCCCTAAAATCGATCTGTATGGATTTATCCATGGTTTCACCCGAGTAGACCACTTGTCCGAAAACATTGGTGATCGAAATAGAAACATTTTCCCTACCTTTTCGACCCAATTCTATGGTAACTTTACCATTTCCAGGATTAGGATATAATTCAAATCCAAACCCTACTTTTTGATTGGTTTGAATGATATCAGGATTATTTCCAATAAGGGCCGTATTCGGAGGACATGCTTGTCCACAATTTCCCGAAAAATAAAGATTTACATATTTTTTAGAATTGAATTTCTTATCCGTTGCCAATAAACCTTTGACAAATACCGGATTGTTTTCTTTTCCTTCAATATCTATATCATCCAATGCGTATATATTGGCATTGATCACACTACCCTCTTTGATTTTAGCCTCTTTCTCCGTATAAAATGAAACCGCATAATAATCCTCACTATTGATTTTTACATTCTTATCAAAATCCAGCTTCTTCTCTGTAATGATGTTGCTGCACTGATCGAAATATAACATGGCACCATCCTTGGTCTTGAGCTCTTTCACATATACCGTATTATGACCACTAAAAATAACAGTAGCATTTTCCTTGATATGCAATGTTTTATAGGCATTATCTCCTAAAACAACCGTTTCTCCTGCTGCCACCGTCAGGTCTTCACTATCCTCATCAACATAAGGCATGAATGTTGGCATGGCAAATGTGGTGTAGAATTCCAATACATTATCCACCGCAGAATTATTGTCTATATCCAGGTTATCTGCATTGACAAAAGTGGAAGTTCCCTGAACAGTCGAAAACTTATGGATCTTGGCCGTTTTGTCCAATGATCCTACACCCACTCCTCCGGAATGTACTGTGGTTTCATCAAGATGTATCTCATCCATGGCCATTACAGTATAAGCACAAGGTGACTGATAATCACAAACATC
>Ga0102812_10001628_pt1 | contig 15549 bp, 15 predicted proteins | sample ColrivemetaGS713_FD_79334 | JGI IMG/M metagenome (GOLD analysis project Ga0102812, IMG submission 79334) | Estuarine microbial communities from the Columbia River estuary - Flood tide ETM metaG S.713 | ecosystem: Environmental > Aquatic > Marine > Intertidal zone > Estuary | place: USA... | reverse complement strand
TTTTTAGGTGAAATAATTTCAAAAAGTTTTTGTTTACCAAAATTTTTACCAACTAAATATGCAAATGAATCGTTTACCCAAACTAATATAAATGCCCCTAATAAAATGTTTGGATTATAGTCTTCATAATAGTTGGCTATTAAAATTAAAAAAACAAAGGCACTTGATAAATAAAATGTAGTAAGTAAAAATCGTTTGGTGCTAAAAAGAGGAATACTTTTTCTTGAAAACAAATCTTTTATTAAAAAAAGTACCACAAAAATAGATAGTACCATAAGGATTTGGGTAGCTTCATTTAATCCTGTATTTGTATTTAAAACGCTTTGCCAATACCCGAAAACGGCATACAGTGTAATAAAAATAAAATAAGGAATATGGCTCTTAAGCTGAATGAGTTTTTTGAATTCACCCATACAAATTAGTCCAAATATAAAAAACAGAGCAATTAAGGCGTGTTCAAAACGAATACAAATAAGTAATAAGGAGACATAGATTAAACCAGAAAGTGATCGTACAAGCGTTTCTCTCATGCTATAAGTCTTCTAAAAGTAATAGGTATAGGTTTTTTGCACTGCTACCATAACTTAGAAAATCTTTTTCATCTCCAGATTTAAAATGCTTTATTGTGGTAATATTTGTTGGGATTTTTTGTCTATTTTTAGATTTTATACCCCGTAAGCCTTCACCTATAGTATCAACAATTTGACTAGTTGTAGCGAAGACGATGAAGTTAAAAGGGAGCTCAGGAAGTCTTTTTTCGTAGATTTGCTTTGACGAAATCAGTAATGATCCATCATTAGCAATCAAATTTTCACAGGTAGTTAAAAAATAAGTAGATTCACTTATTTTTCTGGTTGGCAGTAAATGGGAATTTTTAAACCGATCTTCTAATTCTGAATCAAGTAATAATACTTGTTCTTCTTCCCAGCCATTTTCCTCTAGAATATGTTCCAGATTTTTGTAAATTTCATTTAAATTTTCACAATACAAAAATTTACCGCCATTAGCCTTAAAGTTTATGGTAAACCTTTCGTCTATTGGTAGTTTTATCTCAGGCATATATTTACCCCGGTCATCAGATTTTAATTCTTCACCAGAACGTTCAGATTTCGAACCAAAAATTTTTCTAAAAAGACTCATTTAATGTGTTGCTATTAACTGAAATATTTATGAGGTATATCAAATATAAAAAATCTTAAATTAACCCTGCGATTAATTTAAGATTTTTACTAAAAGCTAGACAAATTTTATGTTTTCTATCTTATTCCTCTTCGTCTTTTTTATCTTCTTCTGTGTTTACAGGTTGCTCTTTTTCAAAAGGGCGCTTTCCAAATATTTTTTCAAGATTATCTTTAAAAATAACCTCTTTCTCCAACAATACTTCTGCAAGTTGTGTTAGCTTATCTTTATTTTCTTCTAACAATTTAATAGCACGTTGATATTGTTTTTCAATGATATCTGAAATTTCCTTATCAATTAATTCCGCAGTTTTTTCACTATATGGTTTTGAAAATCCATATTCGTTTTGTCCTGAAGAATCATAGTAGGTAAGGTTTCCAATCTTATCGCTTAAACCGTATATGGTAACCATGGCACGAGCTTGTTTAGTAACTTTTTCTAAATCACTTAAAGCACCAGTTGAAATTTTATCAAAAATTACTTTTTCAGCTGCACGACCACCTAAAGCAGCACACATCTCATCGAGCATTTGCTCTGGTTGTACAATTAAGCGTTCTTCAGGTAAATACCATGCAGCACCTAATGAACGTCCACGAGGTACAATAGTAACTTTAACTAATGGCGCAGCATGTTCTAACATCCAACTTGTCACGGCATGTCCCGCTTCATGAAAGGCAACGGCACGTTTTTCACTAGGTGTTATAATTTTATTTTTCTTCTCAAGACCTCCAATAATTCGATCTACGGCATCAAGAAAATCTTGTTTATCAACAGCTTTTTTACCGTTTCTAGCAGCTATTAAAGCAGCTTCATTACAGACGTTAGCAATATCAGCACCAGAGAAACCTGGAGTCTGTTTTGATAAGAAATCTAAATCTAAATCTTTAGCTTTTTTAAGAGGTCTTAAATGCACTTCGAAAATTTCTTGACGTTCACGAACATCAGGTAAATCGACATAAATTTGCCGATCAAAACGTCCCGCACGCATTAAAGCTTTATCTAAAATATCAGCTCTGTTAGTTGCTGCAATTACAATAACATTAGTGTTTGTTCCAAAACCATCCATTTCAGTTAATAACTGATTTAACGTATTTTCACGTTCATCATTACTTCCAGACATAGCGTTTTTACCTCTTGCACGACCAATAGCATCAATTTCATCAATAAAAATAATTGATGGTGATTTTTCTTTAGCTTGCTTAAATAAGTCTCTAACTCGAGATGCTCCAACACCAACAAACATTTCAACAAAATCAGAACCTGATAATGAGAAGAATGGCACTTTTGCTTCACCAGCTACGGCTTTTGCTAATAACGTTTTACCTGTTCCAGGAGGTCCTACAAGTAATGCGCCTTTTGGAATCTTACCACCAAGGGCTGTGTACTTTTCTGGAAACTTAAGGAAGTCAACAATTTCTTGAACTTCTTCTTTTGCCCCTTCAAGTCCTGCAACATCTTTAAAACTCGTTTTTACTTCAGTATTCTGGTCAAAAAGTTTTGCTTTTGATTTTCCTATATTGAAAATTTGTCCGCCAGCACCTCCGCCAGCACCTCCCGACATACGGCGCATAATAAATATCCAAACTCCTATTAAAAGAATAAAAGGTAGAATACCCATGAGTAAATTGCCCCAATCGTTCGTTTCTGTGTCGAACGTAATAACAGGCTTAACGGCTAAACCTTTTGTGTTTTCATTTAATTGATTTTCGAAATTTTGAAGATCACCAAATTCAAATCTATAGTTTGGTAATTTTGTAGCTGATGGGATAAATGTTTGAGGTTTCGAGTTTTTATGAATCTCTTTTGCCTCAGCATCTTTTGTTAAATAAATTTTTGCTACCCGTGTATTTTTTACGATATCAATTCGCTCTACATCACCTGATTCTAAATATTGAAAAAAGTCAGAAGGGGTCGTTTTATTGGCATCTTGATAGCTTCCACCATTAAATAATTGAAACCCTAAAAAAAGGGCTATTAATATACCATAAATCCAATACGGACTAAATTTAGGCTTCTTATCTTTTATGCTTTTCTTTTCGTTTGCCATTTGATTTTTTTAGTAACTTGTTTCTATAACTGTTGTTTTTGCATCGCCCCAAAGACTCTCAATATCATAATATTCTCTAATATGTTTTTGAAACACATGTACTACAACATCTACGTAATCAATTAACACCCATTCAGCATTATCTGCCCCTTCAGTATGCCAGGGGTTGTCTTTAAGCTCTTTACTTACCTTTTTCTGTATGGAATTGACTATAGCGTTTACTTGCGTATTTGAAGTTCCTTCGCAAATAATAAAGTAATCACAAACCGTGTTTTCAATTTCTCTTAGATCTAAAATGTTTATTTCCTTACCTTTAACATCTTCAATCCCACTGATTATTACTGATATTAATTGGTCTGCGCTTATTTTTTGTTTCGCCATTAATTATAATTAAATTTATGCAAAGTTATTATTTTTTTAGTTCTTTATACTTTAAAATAATCATAAGATTTCAGAGTATTTTGATAACTTACATATGCGTATAATCAAACTTAATGCCATCGACTCTACAAATAGCTATTTAAAAAAGCTATGTACAACTGAACCTGTTAGTGATTACACCGCTGTAATTGCAGAAAATCAAACACAAGGTAGAGGGCAAATGGGAACTATTTGGAATTCAGAGTCGTCTAAAAACCTCACGTTTAGTGTCTTCAAGGAACTATCTGACTTTCAGTTTGAAGCACCTTTTTATATAAGTATGGTAGTGGCTTTATCACTTTTAAAAACTATAGACGCTCTTTCAATACCTCGATTAAGTGTAAAATGGCCAAACGACATTTTGTCAGCAGATAAAAAAATATGTGGTGTTTTGATTGAAAATGTCATAAAACAAAATGCTATTAAGGCATCTATTATTGGTATTGGTATAAATGTGAACCAAATTACTTTCGAAAATTTACCCCAAGCATCTTCATTAAAAGCGATTTCGGGAAAGGAATATGACTTAAATGAATTAACTATTGCTATAATAAATAATTTGAAAGATTATTTTTTATTGCTGAAGGGTAAAAAGTATATCGAGTTAAAAAAAGAATATGAAACACATCTATTTAGAAAAAACAAACCTTCAACATTCAAAGATGTTGAAGGCGTCATGTTTTCTGGTTTTATAAAAAGTGTTTCCGATATAGGATATCTTCAAGTGTTATTAGAAGATAATATTTTAAAAGAATTCAATTTAAAAGAGATTACTCTTTTGTATTAGATGGACTTAGGAATACTTGTGGCCAGTGTTTCAATAAATTTACTGATTGGGCCTTTAATCATCATGGCCATCATAGGATTGAAATCCCCTGTAAAATCTAATTTTACCTCACTAGTCGTAGCATTCACTTCAGTAATATTTGCAATCAGAGAAAAATCTAATTTTCCACCAGCAGCACCCAACACAATTTTGTTTGGAGGAATAACTTCTTTCTTTTTTAGAATAATTTCTGGCATACCTTTTAATGCGAAAAGAAATTTGTCTTCGTTTAAAACTTCAAATTTACTAATGTTTTCAGGCATTAAAGATTTAAAGTTCTTTATGTCAGCTAAAAAATTAAATACATCCTCTGGAGATTTACTTACACTAATTGTTGGGGATTCTAAATTCATTTTTTTGTAATTTGTTTTTATAAAGTCGTTAAGTTTTGATTCTGAAAGACTTTACATTTAATTAACGTAATTTATATATTAATTAGCGTTCCATTCACTAGGATTGGTATTCCACTCCGATAAGGTTTTTAATTCTTTTTCAGAAATATAGTTTGTTTCTAAGGCCTGTTCAAGCAAATTTTCATAGTTGCTCAAGGTGTTTAAATAAATGTTTTCTTTTTCGAAATTTTTTGTAGCTATATCAAAACCATACGTAAAAATGGCAACCATACCTTTTACATTAATTCCAGCTTCTTTTAAGGCTCTAACAGCGTTTAAACTACTTTTTCCTGTGCTTATTAAATCTTCAACTACCACCACGTTTTGTCCACTTTCCACAAAGCCTTCAATTTGGTTTTTTCGTCCATGTCCTTTGGCGTCTGGTCTCACATATATAAAAGGTAAGCCTAAATATTCAGCCACTAACATTCCAATACCAATTGCACCTGTAGCAACACCAGCAATAACATCGGGTTTTCCATATTGCTTTTCAATATATTTCCCCATAGTTTCACGAATGTAATTACGAATGGGCGGAAATGATAGTATGATTCGATTATCACAATATATAGGTGATTTCCATCCAGAAGCCCAAGTAAAAGGGTCGTTAGGTTTAAGTTTTATAGCATTAATTTGTAATAAAACTTCAGCGGTTTTTTTGGCGGTGTCTTTGTTAAAAATCATGTAGCAAAATTACACATAAATTTAATTCTATATTGAAGGTTGGTGACTAATAAAAATATTTTTTTCAACATTGTATAAGGTGTTAGTAAAAATGATATTTTTACGACATTGAAATTGTTAATTATAACGAACCATGTATAAAGTTTTTGTTGGTGATAAGCCAATAATTTTAACTTCAGTAGTTGAGAAAGAAACTAACTTTAAGAATTATTTACTAAGCACAGTAAATATGGCAAAAGTTATAAGACGTCTTAATAATACATCTTTAAGTGAGGTCCGCCTAATTCATAAAAATCCTGATAAAGTTTTAAAAAAGTTTTTGAAGAAACTCCCAAACGTTATTGCTGGTGGAGGTAAAGTTTTTAATGACAACGGTGAAATACTATTTATTTATAGAAATGATAAATGGGATTTACCTAAAGGAAAAGCGGAGCGGAAAGAAACTATTGAGGAGACTTCAATACGAGAAGTGGAGGAAGAGACTGGTGTTAAAGGCTTAGAAATTAAAAAACTATTAGATACTACATATCATATATTTAAACGTAACGGACGGTACAAAATAAAAATCACGTATTGGTTTGAAATGAAAACCAGTTACTCCGGTAATTTACATCCTCAACAAAATGAAGGCATAACAAAAGTAGCTTGGTTAAATAAAAAAGAAACTGAAAAGGCACTTGAAAATTCTTATGCTAATATTAAGTTATTGGTGTAAACTAATTTAGCCTATAAATAGGGTATTGCAAATGAGCTTTTTCATAATACTTACTTTGTTTGTGTATCCAATCTAATTGAGCATACCATTGATCTGCAAAGTCTTTTTCGTTTTTCTTTTTCTCTTCAAATTCAACTTTTAATTTAGGGTTTTTATCAAGTATTTTTAAAGCTAAATCTTCCCAAACATACGGTGAAACCCATTCCTTTTGTTGTAAAATAGTATCGAAAAAATTCCAATTAAAAAACGAATCTGGTGCTTGTGGTTCTAAAGTTTCTATAATATATCTAAAAGATGGTTGAGCGGTTTTAATGATAACATCGCCTTTTTTAAAAGTAATATTCTGATTGTTTTTAGAAACAGTTACCTTGTAATGTAAATAATGACCTTCGAAAGGCATTTCTCTGGTCTTATAATCTTCAATTTTATAGCTTTCAACGGTTATTGTAGAATCTCGCTTTAGAACATGCATTTTAACAGCATTCAGTTTTAATAAATCTATTACATTGTGCCAACCTTGAGGGATTATGTAAGCATCGGGTATTTTAACTTTTAAACTTGGTTTAAAATAATTTTGATAGCTAATTTTTTTTGTAAAAGGTTTCGTCCTATCATATTTTAAGCGGTTTGCACCAGTTATTTTACTTTCAATGAAATGACCTTCAAATCCTTTAAAATTTAAAGTTGTTGTTTTTGTGGTGTCTATGATCCAATCTAATGGATACGTTTTTTTAGATTGAAAATTAGCTAAAGCACTGTTTCTTAATTCAGATATTTTATCACCTTGTTCTTCAGTAATATCAATCATACTTTTCATGAGTTCGTAAGTGCCTTCAACTCGCTGTTTGTAAGGTTTTAACATGTGTGTTTCTACCATAACACCCAAGCAATTAAATAAAGTTGCATAACCTGTTGAATATCTGGGGTAATCCATAAATTGAGAAAACCCTTCTTCTGGAACTTGATTAAAAACGTTTACATAAGGCGTAATATCCCAATTTTTTTCTAAAAGCTTTTGTTTTAGTGTGGGCATTATTTCGGTATGGATATAATCGCCTAAGTCATTACCCATTTTATTATGTTGTGTGAATACATGGGTGAGCGTGTATTGATAATCGGCACCATTGCTTACATGATTGTCTATAAAAACATCAGGCTTTACTAAATGAAAAATTCGAGCAAAAGTTCTTGCGTTTTTAGTATCACATTTTATAAAGTCTCTATTTAAATCATAATTTCTAGCATTACCTCTAAATCCATATTCTTTTGGTCCATTTTGATTGGTTCGCGTTGTAGAGTTTCTATTTAAGCTCCCGCCAATATTGTAAATAGGGATAGTTGCCAAAACTGTTTTTTTAGGAGCTTCAATCTTACCTTGAACTATATCCCTAATAAGCATCATGGTGGCATCAATACCGTCGGATTCTCCAGGATGAATGCCGTTGTTTATTAGTAAAATTCGTTTATTATGTTCTTTAATTTTGGAAAAATCAAATACAGCATCCAAATTCAACGTTACAAGATGTAAAGGCTCACCAGAATCAGTTTCACCTATAGCTTTAATTGAAATTTCAGGATAAACTTCAGCTAAATTATAATAAAATTTTATAGTTTGCTGGTAGGTAGCGGTTTCCAAACCGTTTGATTTTTCAAAATGAGTTTCAAAATCTTTAGATGTTTGACCTGCTGAATGATTCCAGCAAACAATTAAAACAAGGATGCTTAATACTTTTCTCATATATACCTGGATATTTTTATAAAACTACAATTTCTTTATTAATATACCTTTAAGTAGCTAAGTGTTAAAAAATCACTCGATTTAATTGTGCCTGCTAGTATAAAGTATTAATTAGATTGAAGTATTGTTTTAATACTCTCGTAAAACAAGACTGTGAGTCACAATATACTATCATTTTAGATTATAAATAGTCTTCAGAATTATTTAGCTGAAGTTATTTTGAATTAAGGTGTTCTTATGGATAATAAATGAAATGGATTCTTATAGCTATTCGTTTGGCGCTTAAAAAAACATTGAACATTTTGATACAATAAATTTTATGGCAGTAATTGCTCAAACAAGTGTAGCAGTACTATTTGCAGAAACTCTAATTAATATTAATGTTAAGAGTAACTGCTATATTAAATTATTTCAAGAAAAAGAATTGATTGTAACCTAGTTATTAAAAGAATTATCTAGATAAGACCCTAAAACGTTATAGTTTTTCTAATAGACAAATTATAATACTTCTAACTTGCACCACAACATATTAAGCGTAAATTTGCGCTTTGAAAAAACAACTATGACTGAATTTATTAGAAAGCGTGCAGCTAATGCCAAAAATGATATTTTAAGTGGAATAACTGTTTCTTTAGCATTAGTTCCAGAAGCTGTAGCATTCGCATTTGTGGCCGGTGTAGATCCTTTAGTTGGGTTGTATGCAGCATTTATGGTTGGTTTAATAACCTCTATTTTTGGTGGACGTCCAGGTATGATTAGTGGGGCAACTGGTGCTTTGGCAGTCGTTATGGTAAGTTTGGTTGCAGAAGGAAACGCTATGGGCGAGGCAAGCGAACAATTAGGTTTATACTATTTATTTGCTACCGTTATTTTAATGGGGGTTATACAAATGTTAGCTGGTGTTTTGAAATTAGGAAAATTTGTTAGATTAATTCCGCACCCAGTAATGATGGGATTTGTTAATGGATTAGCTATCGTGATATTTTTATCACAATTAGGTATGTTTAAAGATGTTAATGGCGATTGGTTTGTAGGTGATAAACTATGGGTTATGCTTGGTTTAGTTGGACTTACCATGGGGATCATGTTTGGTTTGCCTAAGCTTACCAAAAAATTACCCGAAGCTTTAATTGCTATTTTGGTAGTATCAGGAATTGTGATTTTTGGAAATTTAGATGTAGCTACTGTAGGTACTTTTATTCGTGATGGAGGCGGAGAAGGTTTAAAAGGTGGATTACCTCAATTTCAAGCAGATATTTTTAGTAAAGTTCCTTTTAATCTTCAAACACTGAAGTTCATATTTCCTTATGCTTTAATTCTTGCAGCCATTGGATTAATTGAATCTTTAATGACACTAAATTTAGTCGACGAGTTAACTGAAACTAGAGGGAACGCAAACAGGGAATGTTTAGCGCAAGGAGGTGCCAATATTGTTACCGGATTTTTTGGAGGTATGGGAGGTTGCGCCATGATAGGCCAATCACTTATAAATATAAAAGGAGGAGGTAGAGGCAGGCTCTCAGGTATTGTAGCCGCAGTGTTACTATTAATATTTATTCTTTTTGCATCGGGACTTATAGAGCAAGTGCCTATAGCCGCTCTGGTAGGTGTTATGTTTATGGTAGTTATCGGTACGTTTGCTTGGAGTAGTTTCAGGATTCTTAATAAAATCCCATTAAGTGACGTTATTGTTCTAATTGCGGTTTCTGCGTTAACCGTTATCTTCGATTTGGCTATCGCTGTAATTGCAGGTGTAATTATTAGCGCCTTAGTGTTTTCTTGGGAAAATGCAAAACGTATTCGCGCGCGCAAACGTTTACGAGAAGATGGTGTCAAAGTTTATGAAATTTGGGGACCTTTATTTTTCGGTTCTATTATCGCCTTTAATGAGAAATTTGATATTAAAGACGATCCAGAATATGTTGAAGTCGATTTTGTAGAATCACGTATAAGCGATCATTCAGCTATAGAAGCTATTTCCAATTTGGTAAGTAAATATGAAGAAGCTGGCAAGAAAATTAAGCTTAAACACTTAAGCGAAGATTGTAAAATACTTCTATATAAATCAAATCCGAAATTCAGAGAAGTTATAGTAGAAGATATCGACGATCCTCGTTATCACTTAGCCGAAAACCCAGAGGCATTCACCAAAGGGCTTTCAGAGTATAAGTTTTAATTCAATATTTTGGGCGTTACCACAAGGGTCCGGCTTTCCGCTGTATCTTTCTTGTGCTGGACTTATTTCAGTATCTCATTAAACTTTCTGATAAGAGGATGTTTTACGGTTCCAGACAAAATTTGTTTTTCGCACAAAAAAGGATGCCGCTTCAATCCCTAACGCAAGCCAGAATACAGATTTATAAACTCATAATATTTTAAGTTTATTTAAGAACATTTACTTTAACATATTCAGAATGAAAACTGCAACTGATTTACCGCTTAGTCTTTAAAGCTATCAAACGATTTTTCAAAATGGTTTTAATAAGTTCATCACTGGGCAAGTCGTATCCAAAGGTTAAATTGATTATTTTACCCTAACATTATTCGGAACCAACTTGGTATAGTCTCCATTATTTCTAATCACATCGCGCACAATAGAAGAGGCTATGTAAGACGTGCCCGCCGAGGTTAAAAGAAACACAGTTTCAATAGGAGCGAGGTCTCTGTTGGTATGAGCAATAGCCTTTTCAAATTCAAAATCAGCAGGGTTTCTAAGTCCTCGTAAAATAAATTCTACGCCAATTTCTTTACAAAAATTAACAGTAAGTCCTTTGTATATAACCACTTTTACTTTGGGTTCATCAGCAAAAGCATCTTCAATAAATTTTTTCCGTTCTTCAAGAGAGAACATATATTTTTTATCAGCATTTACGCCAATGGCGACTATAATTTCATCAAATAAAGTAACGCCACGCTTTATAATATCGTAATGTCCTAATGTTAATGGGTCAAAAGACCCAGGGAATAAAGCTCGTTTCATGGTTTAAAATTACAATATTTATTTCAAAGCTTCTTCAATAGCATTATCAAACAATTCAGTCAAAGAAATATTTGCAGCAGCAGCCTGTTGCGGTAAAATGCTCTCTCTAGTTAACCCAGGAACAGTATTCATTTCTAATAAATGCGGTTCACCATCTTTAAAAATAAATTCACTTCTACTAAAGCCTTTCATTTTTAAAACTTCGTAAACCTTTTTTGCTTCGGCTATAACTTTGTTTTCTTGATCTTTAGTTATTCTAGCAGGTGTTATCTCTTGAGATTTCCCAAGGTATTTAGCTTCATAATCAAAAAAGTCATTTTCAGAAACAATTTCAGTAATTGGTAGAACTTTGGTTTCACCTTTATATGTTATCACACCAACAGAAACTTCAGTACCATCTAAAAACGATTCAATTATAATTTCGTCATCCTCTTTAAAGGCTAAATCAATAGCTTTATGTAAGCCTTCTTTTTTATGGACTTTACTTATGCCAAAACTACTTCCGGCTTTGTTTGCTTTTACAAAACAAGGTAAACCTACTTTATCAATAATAGCATCTTCATTAATGATATCACCAAGGTTTAAGTAAAACGATTCCGCAGTTTTTATCCCGTAAGGTTTTAAAACACTTAAACAATCACGCTTATTAAAGGTTAAACTCGCCTGGTACATATCGCAACTAGTATGTGGGATTTTCAACAACTCAAAATACCCTTGCATAAACCCATCCTCTCCAGGAGAACCATGAATAGCGTTAAAAACACAATCAAAAGTAACTTTGTAACCGTCTATATTTATTGAGAAATCATTTTTATCAATTGGAAATTCCATGTCTTCATTATCAACATAAACCCATTTACCTTTAAAAACATGAATGCGGTAAGGCGTGTATTTTGAAGTATCAAGCGTTTCATAAACAACATTTCCGCTTGTTAAAGAGATTTTGTATTCGCTAGAATACCCACCCATAATAATAGCAATATTTTTTTTCATTAACATTATTTTTGTCATTCCCTTGAAGGTAGGAATCTTTTCAAAATTTCACAAAAAAGTCGAAATCAATTAAATTAAACTCTAAACTCGTCTGAAACCAACAATAAAACGTATGTTATTATAGTTAATGTTAGTTAAGCTAAAATATCATATATATTGCAAAAGAAAAAACAGTTCTGTTTTTATATATTTGCCTAATAGAAAAACCTGTCCATGAGTATCATAAAATTTCTAACCAGTAAAACCTTTTTTAAACAGCTTTTATTGGCAGTTGTAGCTATAGTTGTATTGTGTTTTATCATGTTAAAATGGTTAAACATGTCGACAAATCATGGCGATTTTGAAACGGTTCCTGAGCTTAAAGGTAAATCTATAAGTGTTGCAGAGTTAGAGTTAAAAGATAATAAATTGGTTATGAAAATTCAGGATTCAGCAAATTACAACCCAGATTATCCCAAGTTTTCAGTTATAGAACAGGAACCTTTGGCGGGTTCTAAAGTTAAGGAAGATAGAAAAATATACATCACACTTAATCCCTCAGGTTATAGAAAGATGAATATTCCTGAAGGCTTAATAGACCAAACATATAGACAAGTAAAACCAAACCTAGAAGCTCTAGGTTTTAAAGTAGGCAAAGTCACTTATGCCGATAATATTGGAAAAGACATGGTATTAAAATTAACGCATAAAGGAAAAGCACTTAAAGCAGGTGATAAGTTAGCCAGAACCTCTGTTATAGATTTGGTTCTTGGTAATGGTAAGAGACCTTAAATAATGGACGACTACACACCGATATTACCAGACGAAAACAATCTTTACGAACATCATGCATTTACTGTAGACAAAGGGCAAGCGCCTTTACGTATCGATAAATATTTAATGAATTTTGTTGAGAACGCTACACGAAACAAAATTCAAGCCGCAGCAAAAGAGGGAAGCATTTTTGTAAACGATGTTGCTATAAAATCGAACTACAAAGTAAAACCTTATGATAGCATTCGTGTGCTATTGTCTCATCCGCCTTTTGAAAATTTATTGGTAGGCGAGGATATAGATATTGATGTGGTTTATGAAGACGACGATCTTTTGGTTGTCAATAAATCTCCAGGAATGGTCGTGCATCCAGGTCATGGAAATTATTCAGGAACCTTAATAAACGCATTAATCCATAGGTTTGATAATCTGCCAAATAATTCTAGTGAACGTCCAGGACTAGTGCATAGAATTGATAAAGATACCAGTGGTCTTTTAGTGGTTGCTAAAACTGAAATAGCCATGGCGCATTTGTCTGCACAGTTTGCAAATAAAACGAGCGAACGCGAATACGTCGCTATTGTTTGGGGGAATATGAAAGAAGAAGAAGGTACTGTAGAAGGCAATATTGGGCGTCACCCTAAAAACCGACTACAAAACACCGTGTTTCTTGACGATGATGAAGGAAAAGGCAAACCCGCTGTTACCCATTACAAGGTTTTGGAGCGTTTGGGCTATGTTACTTTGGTGTCTTGTAAGCTAGAAACAGGTCGTACGCATCAAATACGTGTACACATGAAACACATTGGGCACACGCTGTTTAATGACGCACGATACGGTGGAGAAAAGATATTAAAAGGGACAACCTTTACTAAGTACAAACAGTTTGTAGATAATTGTTTTAAAGTATTGCCTAGGCAAGCATTGCATGCTAAAACATTGGGTTTCGAGCATCCAACAACAGGTAAATTTATGCAGTTTGATACCGAAATCCCAGACGACATGCAGCAATGTATTGAAAAATGGAAATCGTATTCTAAGCATCAAGAGTTATAAATCCCTGCGAAGACAGGAACCTCATAAATCACAGCAGTAATCTTATTATTTGGACGTTACCGAAAGGGGTGGGCTTGAAGTTTATCTTGAGTAAGGTCTAAGGCTATATCTTTTTAACATATGTCTCATAGTGAGCACTATAGTCGTTGTTATCTGTCTAATTATAGTGCCAACAAGCGTTATTGTTCCTTTAGTTTTTAAAAGGATGTTGTTGCTATCGCTAACGCAGGTATTTTCAAACTTATATTTTTAAACCAAAAGCTATTTTATTTTTGGAGAAGTTTGTTTAAGATTAAGTATAAAATGCATTTTATACATAGTTGTACATTGGTTTTTTATTTCAAACTTGACAATTTAGATTTTTGTCATCGTTGTGTTAGTAATTATACTCATGTTTACTCCTTGAGCAGACATGGTAACCTCAATAGCTGCGCTAGTTGGAACCCCACTGCTAATATCAACTGTTGTTTTTCCTTTGATAGTGCCAGTTCCTGTGCCAGCTACATCTCCTGAAACATCTAAAGAAACAATGCCATTAGCGATACTGCTTATAGTGTATGTAGTACTCATTTTAACCCCTTGATTTTCATCTTCAGAGGTCCATGAAGAGCCAACAGAAACTTTTTCTTCGGGATAATTAATAGTACTTGCACTACCTGTTAATTGCTCCATTCCAGGAATGGCAGGTTCTATTTTAGTTTCAATCATATTTCCCAAATTATCTAAAGAAGTATGGATAGTTGCTTTCATCATTGGATCAAATTGTGACTTCATCATTTGCCCCATCTGATCAAGTTCTGCTTCTTTCTTATTAGAATCATAACTCATGGACATTTCTCCTTGCATCATATCCATAACAACAGATGTAATCTTAGATTCCGTCTTAATATTTTTGGCACCAACTTCGGTGATAATAACCCCCATTGTCATATTCATATTCATTCCACCTTGTAATCCCATATTTTGCTTTGCATCTACCGTTAGAAGATAATTATCACCTTCGTTATAATTAAGACGTAATAAAACAGATTCTTGCGCTGTTGCTGATAATGTTGTTATCACTAATAATACTAGAATAATTCTTTTCATTTTATAGTTTATTAATTTTTGTTTTTATTCCACTTGTATACAACAAGTGAATAAACATATTAGTATGTTTATTTCTTTCAAATGTAAGAAAATATCTGAACTAATTAGTTGGGTTAACTAGTCTGCTTTTTTTATCAAATTTAAAGAAATCTGTTATATGTGTAATTATGTTTATTAGGAGATTCTTAGATAAAAATTACTCAGGATAGTTATGGTAACATGTTACAGAAAAAAGGAAGTATGGAAATGAGAAGGTTAAAGTGAGGTGGTTAGTTTCCCTTTACTTGATTTCAACTCAGTTCTTTGTTAGCCAACGTAATTAGTTTAATTGTTTTAATATCCAGTTTGATATTTCTAATAATGCTTTTGGTGCAAATGTCTGCTCAATTTCACCATATTCATTGGGAGAACCTGTAGAACATTCTTGAAAAAGATGATTTAAATGAGGTAGCTCTTTGACAACGAAATTATTGTTTTCACCTTCTTTTAAATACTTTTCAATGGCATCTAAATTTACTTTTGAAGGGACTTGTAAATCTTTCTCTCCATTAATGGCGAGGACTGGACACTTAACTTTAACTAAACTAGAGGCTGGATCATATTTCAAAAAGAACTGAAACCAAGAGGTTGCCAATTGGTCAACAGTGCCTTCTATAAATTGATTCTTTTTAATTCCT
>Ga0102812_10001627_pt1 | contig 15563 bp, 11 predicted proteins | sample ColrivemetaGS713_FD_79334 | JGI IMG/M metagenome (GOLD analysis project Ga0102812, IMG submission 79334) | Estuarine microbial communities from the Columbia River estuary - Flood tide ETM metaG S.713 | ecosystem: Environmental > Aquatic > Marine > Intertidal zone > Estuary | place: USA... | reverse complement strand
GGCGCTGTTGCTATAGGTCCAATAGGTCACACAGGTCCTACAGGCGCTGTTGCTATAGGTCCAATAGGTCACACAGGTCCTACTGGTGATAGTTATTGGCAAGTTATGTCATCTTCAACTGGAATATATTATAATGGTGGAAATGTCGGAATAGGAAAAACTACTGCTTCGGCTAGATTAGATGTTTCAGGGAATGTCATATTTAGTGGCAATTTAGATATATCTGGAAATGTAAATGCTACATCATATAATACTACATCAGATTACAGAATTAAAGAAAATGTCAAGCAATTAGATGAAAAATTTATAATAGATAAATTAAATCCAGTAACATATTTAAATAATAATTTGGGAAAACAAGATATAGGTTTAATAGCTCACGAACTTCAAGAGATTTATCCAGAACTAGTAAATGGAGAGAAAGACGGCAATCAGTTACAAAGTGTAAATTATACAGGATTAATCCCAATATTAATTAAAGAAATCCAAGATTTAAAAAAATCAATGAAATCTATAAAAGAGGAATTAAATGAACTTAAAAATAAAATTGATTTACATTTATAAATAATACATATTTGTAAAATTATTATTTACAATGAAGCCAACGTTATATCCAGTTTTATCTTCTATAAATTTTCATCCTCGCGATGATAACATTGAATTTTATGAAGAAGACCACAAATATATTATTCTTTCTGAACCGGATGTAAAATACACGTCTGTTACAACATGGAATCATTCACATTTTCCAAAATTTGATGCTGATAGTATTATTAATAACATGATAAAAAGCAAAGGATGGAAAGAAGGACATAAGTATTGGGGTCTAACCCCTGAGCAAATTAAGGGTCAATGGAACAATAATAGAGATGCGGTTGCTGGAGCAGGTACAGACCTTCACTATGAAATTGAATGTTTTAATAATAATAAAAGACTTTCTCGTGGTTATACCAACAAGGATCTGTATGAAATCTATTGGTGTGACAACAAATTTATACATGATTCTAAGTCAATTGAGTGGCAGTATTTTATTAATTTTGTCAAAGATAATTCTCACCTTAAACCATTTAGAACTGAATGGACTGTTTATCATGATGACCTCAAAATTTCTGGTTCAATTGATATGATTTACGAAAACCCAGACGGAACTCTTTCAATTTATGACTGGAAGCGTGCGAAACTTATTACAAGAATTAATAATTTCAATAGATTCGCAATCCCGCCGCAAATTTGCCATCTACCTGATTCCAATTTCTGGCATTATGCACTACAATTAAACACGTATAAAGCTATTATCGAACAAAAATATGGTAAAATTGTTAAAGATTTGTTCTTAGTTAGATTACACCCTGATGCTGAAGAAAAAAACTATGAATTAATTAAACTTCCTGATTTATCTACAGAAATTAACGATTTATTCAATGAGAGGAAAAAACAACTTCTTAATTAAACAATTTAAAACTATATTATATAAAAATAATATGGATACAGAATCTATTTTTTTTACATTATTTGTTATTTGGTATTTTAGTAGGTATCTACCAAAAGATGTTATCAATACTTTATATAGATTACATAATCAAGCTAGTGATTTTTTAAATATCTACAATAGTCTTTTATATCCCTTGTATTTCTCACTTGATGAAGAAGAATTTGTTCAAGAAGAAACTAATGTGAAACCAAAACCTGAAGTAAAATATGAAGATAAATTTTTAGAAGATATCCGTAAAATGAATAAAGAATTTGAATTTAACGAAGAAGAAACGTTTGAAGAGGAACAAAAATTAGTTGAGATTATAAAAAAAAATTCTCATGATAGAGATAATGAAATTAGTAAAATTGATGATAAAATGAGACACATTGAAATGAACCTAATAAAATATGAAGAAATGGATGATTATTATATTTGTGGAGATGGAGATGGAGATGGAGATGGAGATGATAATAATTTATGTGAAACAAAAGAAGAGAGAATTAAAACACTTATTAAACAACAAATGGAACTTAATAATGAAAAAAACCACTTTGAAGAACTATATTCATCTCTAGAATATCAACCAGAAAAATTAAAAAAAGATGCCAGAAATTTTATCATTAATAAACGCTTAGATAAGTTAGAAAATTGTTATGTTATTGAATTTACACCATTAGGTAATGTTTTAATGAAATATGATAAAAATAAAGAGTCATTTAAATTTTATAGTGATAACATCATTCCTTATAGATATTTAGAAGTTGTTGGAAGAAAATTTGTTAAGCAATTTAATTGTAGACCTATTTTTGTAGATATGGAAGAAGAATTAAAAATATCTGAAGAAAAATGGGAAAAAGAGCGAAAGGAAAAGGAACAAAAAGAAGAAGAAGAGAAAAGAAGAAAAGAAGAAGCTATTAAAAATCAAACACCTATTGAAGAAAAAAGGAAAAATGTGTTTGCCAAATTTAAAAGTTACAACAAAGAATCTGGTTCTGGTCATGTGGTGACAGTTGCGCCACCTAAAAATAGTATTCCAAATAAAAAAATCACTCAATCTCAAGAAAATGAAAAAATATTATTAAAACAAAAAGCTAATAGATATACATATGAAGGAAAAATGGCCAATTTTAGTTTTATTAAAAAAATCGACAGAAAAATGGTTGATAAAAAATTTGGAATGTCATTTGCTGATTTTAAGAAAAGTATTCTTAAAAAATAAATCTAAATATTTTAACAAATTTTATATTTTATATTTTATTGTAAGTAATAAAATATAAATTAAACTTCTTATTATAATATAAGTATGAATAAACAAACCAAACGCATTAGAAGAAATAAAAAAAATAAAACTCGTAAATATTATGGCGGTGCTGTTGAAGTAACTGAAAAAAGTAAAGGCGTTTTTGATGTAATTGGAGATAAATTATCTGGTTATTCTGGTAAAGCATTAGATTATGTTAAAAATAAAAGTTTAAGATTAGTTGGATTACAACCTATTAAAGAGCCAGAAGCTGAACAAATTACTACTACACAAGATGTTGATGAAAAAATTAATGAAATTGGTGATTCTGCTTCTGGAATTGTTTCTGATGTTAAAAATGTTTTTGACAAAGGTTCTGCTGCTGTTATTGGAAATATTAATGATGTATTAGAAAGTCCCGAGGTTGGCGAATCTTTGAATGAAACTGCTGCAGAAACGGCTGAAATTAGTGAAAAATTATTGGAAAATTTTAATGAAAAATTCAGTACACCTAAAATGAAAGAAGAGACGAAAGAAGCATTAGATAATGCCGCTGAATATGCTGATATTGCTGTAGAAGCAATGGATGAACCTATAAATAAGGCAGTTGACCAATTAAATGAAGCCGGAACAAAAGCTCTTTCTGGTGTTGTTTCTGGGTTAATTAAAGTAGGAACAGATGCTCTCGCCGCGGTTCCTGGCGCTGGTGCCATTATTGAACTGGGTAAAATGGCAAATGACGCAACGGCTGCTGCTGGAGATGTAGTAGAGGCTACTTCTGATGCAACGTCTACAATATCCAAAGTTGTTGAAGAAACAAGTAAAAATATTGATGAAGGTCTTGATAAATTACATCAAGAAAAAGAGGATTTAACCCCTGATACACCTTTAAATACTGATATAAATTTAAAGCAATTAAATAAAGAGGGAAGTAGTATTTCTAATAGAGTTGATAAATCTATTAACCAATTTGAAAAACCTGTTAGCAGTGCTCCTGTTTTAACAGGCGGTAAAAAAACTAGACGTAAATTTTTTAACCGTAAAGGTAAAACCAAGAGAGTTAGATTTTCTATTTAGACAACGCCACCTTCGGTTAAGCTTTTCCTTTCCAATGCTTAAAACCATTACTTCTATAAATATCAAACGAACTTTCTAGATGATTGAACGCAATTTTATAACCTTCTTTTTCTAATTCAGACATGTCATTTAAATATTCAAAAATTTCTCTCTTCTTTTCATCGGGATATGTTTTTACAATATCCGGAATTGGCAAATTTAGCGAATCAAAGTTTACTTCTGACATTATTATAATAGTTATGATTTACAATTATTAAATAATTTTAAATCAATTTTAAAATTATATAGTTTATTTTTAATTTAAAGAAATTATATTCTTTAAGTAGGAGTTTCAATTTATTATTTAAAAATGTAAAAAAATGTTGGGAAAGTTTTTTTGAATTTTCAATTTTGGACATTTATTTTTGTCCATTTTTGAAAATCTTGAATATTTTATGGAAAAAATACAATTTTGTGACCATAATTTAAAATTATCGTCTCGTCACCAAAAAAATAATTATAAAAATGTTAGCATAAAATTTTATTATTTTTGCGTAAAAAAGCTTAAACTAATTTTCCGTTGTTAATATATGACAACAAATGACAACGGGTTTTTAGCAAAAACTAGCCACAATTTTTTCTGTGAAATTTGTGATTACGGAACGTATAAAAAATTTAATTTTGACATTCATCGTGAAAGCAAAAAACATCAAAACAACGTTTTGACAACGAATAACAACAAACTAGCAGCTAAAACTAGCGGGAAAAAATATGAGTGTGAAATTTGTGAAAAAGGCTTTAATGATAGAGCTGGTTTATGGAGACATAATAAAAAATGTAATGAACTACAAAATTCAAATAAATCACCAGAAATTTCTCAAGAACTTATTTTAACTATTATTAAACAAAATAGTGAACTACAACAAACCGTTATAGAACAAAGTAAAACTATAAACGAAATGTCTAAAAATATACAAACCACAAATAATAATAATAATAATAATAATAATAATAATACTAATTCACATAATAAAACATTTAATCTTCAATTCTTTTTAAACGAAACATGTAAAAATGCCATGAATATTACCGACTTTGTCGACTCTATTAAACTTCAATTGTCCGATTTAATTAAAGTTGGAGAAATTGGTTATGTTGAAGGACTATCTAGTATTATTACTAAAAACCTTAATGCATTAGATGTTACTCAAAGACCAGTTCATTGTACAGATAAGAAGAGAGAAGTACTTTATGTAAAAGATGAAAATAAATGGGAAAAAGAAGATGAAGATAAAAATAAAATTAGAAAAGTAATTAAAAAGGTGATGATCAAGAATCAAAGATTACTACCAGAATATAAAGAAAAATATCCTGATTATAATAAAGCTTCCTCAAAAGTTTCAGATCAATACAATACAATTATTATCGAATCTATGGGAGGCAGAGGTGATAACGATTATGAAAAGGAAAATAAAATAATTAAAAATATAACAAAGGTAACAACAATTGATTAACCATTATAAGTAGAAAAACAAATTAATTTATTACCTAAATTGGTATCAAATCTAATATCACTGGCATTAAACATTTTGGTTATACTAGTGTCGACAGAATAACCATTCATAACCAAATATGAAATTAAATCAGGTACTTCATCGACAATCATTAAATCTTCGCCACAACGAAGTGAACCATGTCCCATATTACATCCTCCAAGTGTCATCAATGCGTAACCACACTGTTTCAAAGGACTACACGATCCATGAGTTTTAAATTCACTTAAAGGTGGAAAATTTGTAAACCTAACAAGGTCGGCTAATGGTCCGTCAGGCATAAGATTTACAACTACAATATTTTTATAGCATTTGTTATAGGTATCTAAATAAGGTTGACTAAAAAGAGCAAATGTTTTTGCTACACACGGTTTTTCAGGCGGGGTTCCACGAACAAGATTTGTTGGGATATTTCTAGATCCTTTTTTGTCCTGTAATCCATTTATGAAATTATACATTAATAATGTAGTAGAAAAAAACTTTTTATTAAGTTTTTATATTTTTTCTGTTTTTATATTTTTTCTGTTTTTATATTTTTTCTGTTTTTATATTTTTTCTGTTTTTATATTTTTTCTGTTTTTATATTTTTTCTGTTTTTATATTTTTTTGTTTTTATTTTAAATTTTAGTTATTTTCACAAAGCTTGCAACTATTTTTAATTCTGGTAATAGTTCTATTTGACTTCTTCGATATGTCTGTCATACTTAACTGACTAGACCTAATAGATGACTAGAACTAATAGAGCCGTTCGTAAGCATAATCGTCAATGCAACAAGGACTACAACAATCTTTCTCGGCGTCATCAAGAATATGACTAAATGTTGAATCATCGCGCATTGTAAGAGAGCTATTACGAATTATTCTCTCTATTTTTTCTATTCTGGCTTCACAATCATCGCCTTGGCGAGTCGTGGGCCAAATACTCTCACTTTTATCTGGGCAACCACGACTACCGTCACCGTGTCCCAACATTGACAAATGGTATGTCAGTATTCCAGCTTGTGTCTTTTGGTTAAACATACCACCTACAAGTTGATAAAGGAACTCGTCAACTCTTTTACTGGTTTTAGTAAGTTCTGCTATCTGGTTTTGCTGATTTTCAAGCATAATTCTCTGTTCTCCAATCATAATTCTCTGTTCTTCAAGCATAATTCTCTGTTCTTCAACTAAATTTTCTAAGTGACGCCCATTTTCAACGACTTGATGAATATTCATCATAGTGCGTTGAATTGGGTTTTTGTTCTTCAGACAAATCCAATACTCATTAGGAGTAATTTGAAGTCTGTATGGTACATTAAAACAGATAGAATTCCATAAGGTAATAGAATTCCAACTGGCGTCCCTACCAATAGAATTCCAACTGCCATCACTATTATAACAACCATCGCCCTCGACGATAATAGGGTCACTGAAGTGAACAAATGCTGACATTACGCGGTCGTCAACGCTCTCACTAAATCCAGGTTTCTTATTAATTTGCGTGAAATCAACACGACAAACTGTTCCAATACTATGTGCCGACATAATCTCTTTGATTGAATCCTCGGTATGGATTGTAGACATACGAGGAATATAGATACTGGCATAAGTGTTCATTTTGATAAGATAATACTTCTGATATAAATCTGTTTATACCTTTTATTTATTACGAGAAAAGCATTTCAATTTTTTTTAATAAATATAATTAAATTAAATTAATATCTACAAAATATAACACTATTTCACGTTACATTTTATTATTTTGTATTTTATTTTGTAAAATGTGAAAAAAGTTAGACTCCCAAATGTATACCTTTCGGAAGCCTTTTCTCAAAGTGATTTTTTACACCTTTTAACATTTCAAACGCCTAATATTTCTCAATAAAAATAACTTAAAGGCAAACCAATATTGTATATTAAGTAATAATGATAATAAATGAGGTTACTTCCAATCTTTTAAAGATTGTTTAGCAGTTTTTCGTGAGACCCAAAGTCAAACAAAGCGTGACACAAATGCTACTCATTTCGTCCTTCACCAGTGAAACTGGGTTAAGTTGGGCCATCGTAAGGTGAAACTCCTTACTATTGATTTTACACTTTTTACAAATTAAGTAAAGCACTGAATAATATAATCCCAAAAATAAGTGATTACGAGGCTTATTGAAAATCGGCGTTTGAAATGTAAAAAGGTGTAATTAAATTATAAACAAGCAATAACTAATAACTAATAACTAATAACTAATAACTAATAACTAATAAAAGCAAGGAATTTTTATCTCTTTTATAAGTCTTGAACAATTCTGATTTTGTATTTTATATTGCTTTTATCAGAAATTGTTCAAGTCCTTTAAACATTTTCTGGAGTGTAATGGGAAATAATAATACGCATCTTACCAAATATTTCGCCCTCGGTTCGGTCTAGCTGCTCACTTTGTGCCTCATACTCGTCGTGGCTGAGTAGCAAGATTTTGACAAGGTCTTCCATTGTGACACCTTGTTGGATAAGCTTCTCAGTAATAAAGCCGGCAGTTGGAATAGGTTCAGACTCTTCAGGCTGAGCGTTCTCCTGATATTGGTTGTAAACCTCTTCCTCTTCAATATCCTGTTCGTCGTGCTGTTCACCTGTAAGATTGTTCATGAAGAACCGAAATCCTCTAAGATAGACCTCTTCGCGACCCTCATCATCATCATTATAATATTCTCCATCAGAGTCCTCGTTATCATCATGAGGAACCTCGGCCATAGCTGTGCGGCAGTAAGGACAACCAAACCCGTTATGAGCAACGCTTGTCATAAGACAATTGGCATGGAACGCATGTCCGCACTCAGTAGTGATACAGTTCTTGCTGCCTTCAATAGGATCCATACAGATAGGACATTCGTGGATTTCGCAGACGTGACTCATTTTCGTAGTAGTAAATTATGTTCAAGACAAAATTTGATATTTTTATACTTTTCAATAAATATATCAAAAGTATTTCAATTTTTTTTATAATGACCTTAAAAAGAATTCACTTAAAATTTATTTTGATTAGCAATGAATTTCATTAATATGTGAATTTCAAAATATAAATGTATTATAATTTTTTAGTGAATTCTTTTTAATACTTATTATAAAAAAAAATGAAATACTTTTATTAGTTACAACTGAAGATATAATTACACTTTAGAATCGCATCAAGCTATTAAATCAATTTAAGAATGTCCGCCATGAAGAATATCAGTCTCTTTATTCCCCACATCTACGATAATTACTCACCTTCAATGGTGGGTGATATCTTCCATAAGATGAACATTGGGTTTGTTAAGAACATCGATTTTGTCCGTAAGATGGGGCGCGATGAAAAGCCATACAACGCAGCGTACATCCACTTTCACGAGTGGTATGACAATACTGCCGCTCGCAATTTACAAGAGCGAGTGTTGAACCCTGAAAAAGAAGCCAGAGTTATGTATGAAGATCCTTGGTATTGGATTGTTCTAGAGAACAAGGGTAAGAAACATGTTAGTGGCGACCGTAAGCCCAGAATTGATATTGATGCTTTCAATACTCCTAAGAAGGTTATTGCCCCTTCGCTATTCCAAGACCACAACAATCCGGATGAGCTAGATTTTGCCATTTATGCTCCTAAGAAGACCAAACCGCTATACTCTCAAGTTGTTCGGTCTCTTACTCCAGTCAATCTCATAAATGCTTTCGACTCGCAAGTTGCCGAGGAAAAAATCACACAGGAAGAGATGGATTGGGCCTTGCAGGAAATGGAAAATGCGGAAATGATGGATGAAATAGAACACCAAATGAATATGGATGATAGACACCTTGCTACATTCGACGCCCGTTATGTTCAGACAATCGAAGAAGAGAATGCGGGGCTGCGCTCTCAATTGGCTGTCGTCCAGAACCTCTATAATACAGAGTTAATCAAGAATCAGACACTCTATGAGTGTGTCATTGCTGTCAAGAAATAAAAAGGTAAGTGTAGGTAAGTGTATAATCTCTAAAATAATATAAAACATAAAACATAAAACATAAAACATGAAAATAATTAGCTAATCATTATTTAAATTTTATCATTGTAACTTTAATTAATTAATTAAAACGAAAAGGCTTCGTCATGTGTAAGTCACCCACTTGGGTTAACCTTTTTTATATTTTTTATATTTTTTATATTTTTTATATTTTTTATATTTTTTATATTTTTTATATTTTTTATACAATATAATTATATAAAATGCCAAAGGGTAATAAAAATACACAAAAGAAGAGAAAAATAATTATAGAGTCATCGACTTCATCTTCAAAGCAAAGCCTTGGGCAAGCCATTCGGAAAAAGAAAAGTAAAAAAAATAATAACAAAAATGACACTAGGAAAAAAATAATAATTGTATCCTCATCAACCCCATCTTTAAAAGAAAATTTTGAAATACTTGAACCAGCAAAACACGATGGTATAACTAAACCCGATTTACCAAGCGGTAATAAAAATACACAAAAGAAGGGCAAACGAATTATAGTGTCATCAACATCATCTTCAGAACAAAGCCTCGGGCAAGCCATTCAGAGAAAGAAAAGTAAACAAAAAAATAACAACCATGTCACTAGGAAAAAAAAAATAATTATATCTTCGACAACAACATCATCTTTAAAAGAAAAAAATGAAATACTTGATCCAGAAAAAAAAGAGAGTATACATAAAACAGATTTAAATATAAACCACAATATGAATTTAAAAATGCCGCAATTGCCAACTAGTAAATTAAATGAAAAATTTATAGAGCTTATGGAACAGCTATCGGATATCATGTTGAAACAAGGCGAACCTTTTAGAGCGCGCGCTTATCAAAAAGCACAGGAAACTATTATGTCATATCCTGGTGACATTATGACTCCAAACGATTTAAAAGGTAAGCCAGGAATTGGTTCAACAATTATGGAGAAACTGAATGAATATGTTGAAACAGGAACCTTAAAAGTTCTAGAAAGAGAGAAAAATAATCCGGTAAATATTTTGGCAAATGTCTATGGCATTGGTCCAAAAAAAGCAAAGGAGTTGGTAGAAAATGGCATTACTTCAATTTCTCAGTTGAGAGAAAATCAACAAATGCTGAATGATATTCAGAAAGTGGGTCTTAGATACTATGAAGATGTTTTAAAAAGAATTCCTCGGTCAGAAATAGAGGAATATAAAGACATTTTCGAGAGTGACTTCAAGAAGGTGTCAACTTCTGATTCCAAATTTGAGATTGTTGGTTCCTATCGTCGTGGAGCTCAAAATTCCGGAGACATTGATGTAATAATTACATCTGATTCACCAAAGGTGTTTATAAATTTTATAGATGAATTGATTAAAAAGAAAATAATATTGGAAGTTCTCTCTAGAGGTTCAACAAAATGTTTAGTTATGGCGAAAATTCCTACTTCAGATTCAGTTCGTCGTGTTGATTTCTTGTATACAGGTCTTGAGGAATTTCCTTTTGCGATATTATACTTCACCGGAAGCAAGAATTTCAATACAGTTATGCGTCATATAGCTCTTGAAAAGGGTTATACAATGAATGAGCATGGAATTAACAAAATGGAGGGTAAAAAGAAGGGTGATAAAGTAGAACAACCGTTTACTTCTGAAGAAGATATTTTCAATTTCTTGGATTTGGAGTATAAGGCACCAACTGAACGCACCGACGGTAGAGCAGTTATTATGAAGACAAATAAGCCGGTTTCTAAGTTACTTGTGTCCGCAGATTCTAGTCCTGAAGAATATGTATTACCTGTTGTTAAAAAGGTCGTAGAAAAAATAACCCCTGCTAAGACTTTAATAATTGAAAGTGATAGTGAAGATGAAGACGAAAATATTGTATTAGACAAAACAATTCAAGATTTAATAGATTTATTTAAAAACAATGGTATAAGTTATTTAAAAACATTAAATGAAAATCAATTGGCTAAAATGTTAAATTACGCAAATGTTCATTACCGTAATTTACAACCAATTATGACTGATAATCAATATGATATTCTTGAGGATTATATTTCTGATAAATATCCTACTAATGTAATTATACATCAGATAGGGGCTCCTGTAGAGCGCAATAAGGTCACGCTTCCTTATAATATGGGTTCCATGGATAAGATAAAACCTGATACAAGTGCGTTGACAAATTGGATGGAAAAGTATCACGGTCCTTACGTATTATCATGTAAATTAGATGGTGTCAGCGGTCTATATAGCACGGAAGGAACGACGCCCAAATTGTACACAAGAGGTGATGGAAAAGTCGGACAAGATGTGAGTCATTTGATTCCTCATTTGCGCCTACCAAAAACCAAAGGCGTTGTCATAAGAGGCGAATTTATTATTCCTAAGAATGTATTTGAATCCAAATATAAAACCAAGTTTGCTAATCCTAGAAATATGGTTGCTGGAATTGTTAATCACAAGACCATAAACGAAACAATAAAAGACTTACATTTTGTTGCTTATGAAGTAATTGTTCCTGTTAAAACGCCTTCAGAACAAATGGAATTTCTCTCTAGTCTTGATGTAGAAGTTGTTTTATGGAAGTCTGAAACTACTTTAACAAATGTTTTGCTATCTGAAACTCTAGTCGAATGGCGTAAAAATTATCTATACGAAATTGACGGCGTTATTGTAACAAATGATGCCAAATATACTAGAAAGGCTGGAAATCCAGACCACGCATTTGCGTTTAAAATGGTCCTCTCTGACCAAATTGCGGAAGCCAAGGTTGTCGATGTTATTTGGACTCCAAGTAAGGACGGATATTTAAAACCTCGTGTTCAAATTGAACCCATAAATCTAGGCGGTGTTCGTATTGAATTCGCTACAGGTTTTAATGGCGCATTTATCAACGATAATAAGGTCGGGGTTGGCGCTATAATTGAGCTTATTCGTAGTGGAGATGTTATTCCTCATATTCGTAAAGTTACCGTTCCTGCTGAACAAGCAAAAATGCCATCTGTTCCATTTAAATGGAATGATACTCATGTTGATATTATGATTGAAGATTTGGATTCAAATCAGACAGTGAAAGAGAAAAATATTACAGGATTCTTTAGAGGAATTGGAGTTGAAGGATTAAGTTCTGGAAATGTTGCGCGTATTATTCAATCTGGATATGATACAGTTCCTAAAATTATTAAAATGGATGTTAATGATTTGTTAAAAGTGGAAGGGTTTAAGGATAAAACAGCTAACAAACTTTATAATGGCATTAAGGAGAAAATTGATGCGGCATCTTTGGTAACAATTATGTCGGCATCTAACATGTTTGGACGCGGGTTTAGTGAGAAAAAATTGGAACTTATTATGGATTCTTATCCTAATGTGCTCTTGTCAAAAGAATCAGATGCGCAAAAAGTAGCAAAGATTTCTGCGATTAAAGGTATGGCTGAAAAGACTTCTGAAGCATTCGTAGAGAGAATACCTGATTTTATTAATTTCATTAAGGAAGCAGGTATTATAAACAAATTAACACAAGAAATTACAGAGAAAACACCAGTTGATGAGTCCCATCCATTATTTGGAAAGTCAATTGTTATGACAGGATTTAGAGATACTCAAATTCAAGATGCTATTAAAAATATTGGCGCAAAACTTGGTTCAAGCGTATCAAAAAATACCTTCGTTGTTCTAGTAAAAGATAAAGATGAGGATACTGGTAAAGCCGCTGATGCTAAAAAATTAGGTATAATGCTTATGACGCCAGAAGAATTTGTTCAAAAATATTTTTAGAAACATAAAATTGAATATATATATTATACGTGTTCGTTTAACTTTTATTTTTATTTAAATATATATATTATGGATTTTAAATTTAGGAATAAAGATATTAAATTACAAACATTGGAAGCTTCTAAAATTTCAAGCATAGTAAATAATATTGTAAAACAAAAAAATGATGTAATCAAACAATATTTAAATGAAAAACAACTTAACGATTTTTTGGCAGAAATTACACAATCTATTAAAAGTGATACAAATGAATATATATACAAGCATACTATGGAACTACTTATGGAACAATATGAAATAACTGTTAAACCAATTATTAAAAACCAAATACAATATGAATTACGAGAAGAATTAAATCCTTTAATCGCAGAACAATTGAAAAAAGAATTAACACCTTCAATCACTGAACAATTGAAAAAAGAATTAACACCTTCAATCACTGAGCAATTGGAAAAAGAATTAAATCCTTTAATCACGGAACAATTGGAAAAAGAATTAAATCTTTCAATCACAGAGCAATTGAAAAAAGAATTAACACCTTCAATCACAGAACAATTGGAAAAAGAATTAAATCCTTTAATCGCGGAACAATTGGAAAAAGATTTACATCCTTTAATCGCGGAACAATTGGAAAAAGATTTACATCCTTTAATCGCGGAACAATTGGAAAAAGAATTAAATCCTTTAATCACTGAACAATTAAAAAAAGAATTAAATCCTTTAATCACTGAACAATTGAAAAAAGAATTAAATCCTTTAATCACTGAACAATTGGAAAAAGAATTAAAATCGTCTATTACAGAGCAATTGAAAAAAGAATTAAAATCGCCTATTACAGAACAATTGAAAAAAGAATTAAAACCTTCCATTACAGAACAATTGAAAAAAGAATTTAAACCTTCCATTACAGAACAATTGAAAACAGAAATAAAACCTTCCATTACAGAACAATTGAAAACAGAATTAAAACCTTCTATTATAGAACAATTGAAAACAGAATTAAAACCTTCCATTACAGAACAATTGAAAACAGAATTAAAACCTTCCATTACCGACGAATTTAACAAAAATACCATAAAAATGGATTGGAACAACAACGAACAAAAAAACGTGTTAGAGAAACATATAAATAATGAACAACATGCTATAAAAATTAACACAGGAATTATTAAAAATATGATTTCATATAAATTAGCAAACAGTAATAAGTAATGATAAATAAGATAATATATAATTTAAATTATTATATATTAACTCGCGATTTTCCGGATAGTGGTGATTTTTTACACCTTTTTTACATTTCAAACGCCGATTTTCAATAAGCCTCATAATCACTTATTTTTGGGATTCTATTATTCAGTGTTTTACTTAATTTGTAAAAAGTGTAAAATCAATAGTAAGGAGTTTCACCTTACGATGGTCCAACTTAACCCAGTGAAACTGGTGAAGGCCGAAATGAGTAGCATTTGTGTCACGTTTTGTTTGACTTTGGGTCTCACGAAACACTGCTAAACAATCTTTAAAAGATTGGATGTAACCTCATTTATTATCATCATTACTTAATATACAATATTGGCTTGTATTTAAGTTATTTTTATTGAGAAATATTAGGCATTTGAAATGTAAAAAGGTGTAATAAACCCCTCGAAAAGATAGCAAATTAAATAATTGAATATACAACTAAAGAAAATACATTTTATATCGAATAGCAATTCCTGAATTGTTAGATTTTAGTAGAAATTCCTGAATTGTTAGCAGCAGTGATGAGAATAAACCCTTGAGAAACAACTGAAATATCTAGAATATTCTCTCTTGAGATGATGTATTCATAAATATACACATCACCAGTAGGATAAGGAACTTGAGAAATTACCAATTCATTTAATCTATCGGTAGCTTCGTCAACAGGTAAGTCTTTTTGTCCAGCGACTCTAAGGTTTCCTTGAGAATCCTTATATGCAACATTCATTTGTACGCCTGTTACAAGAATTGATGAAATTACTTTAAATGTTAGTGGCTTGGTAGAATCATAAGTTATATCCTTGATTATAGGTACTCTTGATGTTTGATAATCAATACTGGCTACATAACCATCAAGAATTATATTATTATTATTGGTATCTTTAGTTGAAAGATTTATTTTAATATTACCTGAATAGGAATATGATATATTAATAAAAGAAACAACATATTTGTTATTCAAAACATTACTATAGTTAACTTGTTTGGTACTTATCGGATTTGTTGAACCATCATATACTGTAACAGTAAATTTTGTAGGGTCTCCAGATCCTATTGACGCTGGGTTCAGGAATTCTAATCGCAAGTCCATATTTTCATTAACTTCATCGGCGACCGACCAACCAAGCAAGACATTGCTAGGTTTTTCAGAGTATACATACTTATTTTGAGTTTTCATATTACTAGTAAATGAATAGGTATTAGAACCATCATTGTAATGTCCTGTTACAGTAAATGAAAAAGAGGCGTCAAATGGGTATGATGAT
>Ga0102812_10001620_pt1 | contig 15600 bp, 12 predicted proteins | sample ColrivemetaGS713_FD_79334 | JGI IMG/M metagenome (GOLD analysis project Ga0102812, IMG submission 79334) | Estuarine microbial communities from the Columbia River estuary - Flood tide ETM metaG S.713 | ecosystem: Environmental > Aquatic > Marine > Intertidal zone > Estuary | place: USA... | reverse complement strand
AGATGGGTCGACATGTTTTCGATCAGGCCAAGAACCGGGGTCTTGAGCGTGTTGAACATATCAAGAGCCTTACGCGCATCCAGCATCGCCACGTCCTGCGGGGTGCTGACGACGATTGCGCCGGTCAAATGGGTCTTTTGACACAAGGTCAGCTGCACATCGCCGGTGCCAGGCGGCAAATCGACCAAAAGAACATCGAGTTCGCCCCAGGCCACCTGCCCCAACATCTGCTGAAGCGCGCCCATCAGCATCGGACCACGCCAGACCACAGCTTTGTCGGGATCAACCATCAGGCCAATCGACATCATCGTGACCCCATGCGCCTTGAGTGGGATGATCGTCTTGCCATCGGGCGACTTTGGCCGTTCGGATACGCCCATCATACGGGGCTGGCTGGGACCATATATATCTGCGTCCAGCAAACCGACCCGCCGCCCCTGCCGTGCAAGCGCGACAGCAAGGTTCGAGGACACGGTTGATTTGCCAACGCCGCCCTTGCCGGAACCAATGGCGATAATGCGGTCGACGCCCGTCACCCGCGCCGGGCCGGCCTGCGGGGTGGGATGGCGACCAATGGTCAGGTTCGGCGGCGCCTCGCCCCCGGTCGGCTGGGGCGGTCTGCTACCACCTTCAGAATGCGCCGTCAGGATCGCGGAAACCTGCGACACACCGTCCAGCGCCTGAACGATATCCTGCGCTGCTTGCCGGATCGGTTCCATCTTGCGGGCCGCATTCGCATCGGGGGCCTCGATGACAAAGGACACGCGACTACCATCGACTGTCAGGGCACGAACCATGTCGCGACTCACCAGATGTCCGCCGTCCGGCAAATTAATCTTGGCGAGTGCCTTGATGACTTCGTCGCGATTGACCGGCATGTTCGGCCCCCTTTTTCAAAACGCCCTATGAAGAGGCAAATATGTCCGGTTGCAGGCATTTCACAAGGCGAAGTGGCGCAAATGCATGAAAATGTAACAGATGGTTGAAATAGGTCAGCAGGTCTTATGCATTTGCCGCATAGCAGCATTGCCAAAAGCCGGTATTGTGCATCTGCAGCAAAAGACCAAATATTGGTGGCAACAGCGCTAACATGACACAGCGCAAATGTTTGAGAGCAGAAAGAGAGACACCATGGCTTACGCTACCGACCTCCGCGCGAACGGCCAATCGATCGCCCAGCGCATTGCAGCCTTCCGTGCTGACCTGACTGAAAAATTGGCAAAGCGCGCGGTTTACCGAACCACGCTTACCGAACTCAGCCAGTTGACCTCGCGGGAACTCGCCGACCTCGGCATCCACCGTTCGGCCATCAAGGGCATCGCCTACGAAGCGGCCTACGGCAAGAAATAATCGGATAGGGCGCATTTTCCTCCTCCCTTAAATGCGCCCGAACACGACCCGCCCGTCCTCATCCCTGGGCTGGGTCGCGACCTAGGCGGCGGCATCTTCCTCCTCCCTGATGCCGCCGCTTACACCAGATACGGGCCCGCTCCTCCTCCTCCCTGAGCGGTCCTGTTGATCGGAACCCAGGCCCAACGCTCGTCCTCCTCCCTGAGCGCGGCCTCTGGTTCGATCCAGATGCGGTCTGCTCCTCCTCCTCCCTGAGCGGGCCGCCACAAAAGAACGCCGATGCCTACCTCCTCCCGGGCATCGGCGTTTCCTTTTGAAAAACCAAGATTGCCCAATCCAACGCCGTGACCTAGGCTGGACCTGTCACCACAGACGGGAAGGGTCAGATCATGGCAGTTACCGGCATCGGCGGATTCTTTTTCAGGGCTAAGAATCCGGACCAGTTAAAGGACTGGTATGCAAAACATCTGGGTGTCGGGGCTGGTGAACATGGCCTTTGGGACATGACCGCAGGGCCAAGCGTCTTTGCGCCCTTCCCCGCAGATACCGATTATTTCGCGGCGGACCGGTCCTTCATGCTGAATTTCCGCGTCGAGAATCTGGACAAGATGGTTGCCAAGCTGCGCGCATCGGGGATGAGCGTGACCACGAACCCTGACTGGAACGCGCCGGGCGTGGGCCGATTTGCACGGCTGCACGACCCTGAACGCAATCCCATCGAATTGTGGGAACCGGACACCTAGTTCAGCAATACCGGCATGTTTGTCGGGCCATGAAATCCGAACCCGCGCCAGATCACGGCATCGGGGTCGGGCAGGCTCAGGTTAGGAAAGCGGTCGAACAACACCGGCAGCAAGACCTGACCGATTGCACGGCGGGCGACATGGGTGCCCTGACAGAAATGGGGGCCAGTGCCAAAGGCCTGATGCGGCTGTTTCGGGCGATAGACGTTAAAGGATTCGCCATCTTCATAGATGTCTTCGTCCCGATTGGCGCTGGCCTGAACCGACATGACGGTGTCCCCTTTGGGGATGAAATACCCACGGATTTCGGTATCTTCCATCACCAGACGGGACGAGGCTGAAATCGGCGCGACCCAGCGCACCCCTTCTTCAAAGGCAAGATCCCAATCGGCGTTTTTCTTGACCTCGGCCAATTGGTCGGGATTGGTCAGCAACCCGAACAGGATCGTATTCATCGCATCGCGCGGTTCGTTGATCCCGCCGCCAATCGCGATTTTGATATTGGCATGGATCTGGCTGGTCGGAATCGGATCATCGGCGTTGAGCATGACCGAAAAGGCGCTGTTGTTGGGCGCGGCCCTATGACGATCCTCGAGCCGCGCAAACAACGCATCCATTTCGTCGTTTGCCGCGTCAGAAATCGCGAATAGATCATCCCGCCAGCCAAAATTTCCCGCCCCGTCAATCAGCGCCTGCGACCAACGGATCAAATCGTCGTCCGACGCTTCTTCGATCCCGAGCAGAACCGCCAAGCCCCGCGCCGAATAGGGGGCGGACAAAAGCTGGAACAGATCGACGACCTCGCCACGGGGGAGACGACCAACATAATCTTCGGCGATTTTTTGATATTGCGGCACCCATTCGTTGACGATCACCTTGGGGTTAAAGGCGGGCGCCATCGCCATGCGTTCGCGCATATGGTCGGCCCCGTCCTTGCGCATCAGCGTATGGGCGCGAAAGGCGCGCTTCATCGGCGTATTGGGATCGTTGGAGGAAAAGAGTTCCGGCGTATCCTTGACGTATTTTGTATCCGCCGCCTTGGTCAGCAGGGTCCGCCCGACAGATTTGACCCGCAATACCGGCGTTTCGGCCCTTAGCCGTTTGTAGATGGGAAACGGGTTCGTGCTGAGATCGGCAATAGTGATCTGGTCGTCAAAGGGCGCAAGGTTCTGGGTCATGGTATCCTCCGCCCCTGAACCTAAGCGGCAGGGCATGAACCGCAAAGCAAAAAGGCAATTGTCACCCAGACAATTCACCATTTGGCAGCACGCACAAATCGGCATAGCCAATGGCCATGAGTTTTGAACATCTCCTCGCCCTATTAGGTTTTGCTTTTGTGTCCTCGATCACGCCGGGGCCGAATAATATGATGCTCTTGGCGTCGGGGGCGAATTTTGGCGTGCGGCGCACCCTGCCCCATATGTTCGGGATCAGCATCGGCCATTCGGTGATGGTGGTTTTGGTGGGGCTGGGGCTGATCACCCTATTCGACCGGTTTCCGGTGCTGCATCAGGTGCTGACGGTGGTTTCGGTTGCCTATCTGCTTTGGCTGGCGTGGAAAATCGGCACGGCGGGCGAACCGCAGGCTCGCAGCCGATCAAAGCCTTTCAGCTTTGTACAGGCGGCGGCGTTCCAATGGGTCAACCCAAAGGCATGGTATATGGCGCTGACAGCGATTACCGTCTATGCGCCCGGCCAGACCATTCCGGCGGTTCTGTCTGTGGCGGTGGTCTTTGCCTGCACCAATCTGCCTTCGATCACCTTTTGGGTGGTGTTGGGGCAGCAAATGCGGCGTTTCCTGACATCGCCTTTGCGGTTGCGGGTGTTCAACTGGACGATGGCGGCGCTGCTGGTGCTGTCGCTTGCGCCGCTGATCTGGCACTAACGGCAACTCCCCCTAGAACGGCACGTCATCCGCCAGACCTGCGGCCACCACAAACCGCGACACCACCTTTTTCGCGCCTGCCTTGTCAAATTCGATATCGAGCTTGTCGCCTTCGATATCCATCACCTCGCCATAGCCGAATTTCTGGTGGAACACGCGGTCGCCTATGGCAAAGGCACTGACTGCGGTCATGTCGATGGTGATATTCCGCGCTTCGGAAGGTTGCGCCATCCCCCGCACCTGCGCCCTGCCCTGCATCCGCTTCCATCCGGGGGAATTGTAGACATCGGCCTTGCTGGCGCGGTCCATGATCGTGCTGGCCTGCGCCATACCAAAGGCAGGCGAAGCACTGGCCGACATGCCCGCCGCCCCATAGCCCCCACCATAAAGGCCCGGGGGCGTCAGCACCTCGACATGGGACGCGGGGAGTTCGTCAATGAACCGGCTGGGCAACTGGCTTTGCCATTGGCCATAGACGCGACGGTTCGCGGCAAAGGAAATCGTGCAGATTTCCTCGGCCCTTGTGATGCCCACATAGCCAAGCCGGCGTTCTTCCTCGAGCCCTTTGAGGCCGCTTTCATCCATGCTGCGTTGACTGGGGAACAACCCGTCTTCCCAACCCGGCAAGAACACCGCTGGAAATTCCAGCCCCTTGGCAGCGTGGAGGGTCATGATCGTGACTTTTTCCTCGGCCTCTTCGGTTTCGTTGTCCATGATCAGCGCGATATGTTCGAGGAACCCCTGCAAGGTGTCGAAATTTTCCAGCGCCTTGATCAGTTCCTTGAGGTTTTCCAAACGCCCCGGGGCCTCGGGCGTTTTGTCGTTCTGCCACATCGCTGTATAGCCGGATTCGTCCAGGATCATCTCGGCCAATTCGACGTGGGTGTCCTGTTCCGCCAATAGCTGCCCGTGCCAGCGCCCTAGGTTCTGGACGAGTTCCGCCAGCGCCGCGCCGCCCTTGCCGCCAATGGCCCGGGTTTCGACGCAAATCTTCGCGCCTTCGACCAGATTAACCCCGTTTTGCCGTGCCATCCGCTGGATCGTCTGCACCGCCTTGTCGCCCAGCCCGCGCTTGGGCGTGTTGACGATACGTTCAAAGGCCAGATCATCGTCAGGCGATACCACCAGCCGGAAATAGGCCATGGCATCGCGGATTTCGAGCCGTTCATAAAACCTCGGCCCGCCGATCACGCGATAGGGCAGACCGATGGTCAGGAACCGGTCTTCGAAGGCCCGCATCTGGTGGCTGGCGCGGACGAGGATCGCCATGTCATTCAGGCTTTTGCGGTCCATGCCACGGGTGCCGCGCTGCATCGCTTCGATTTCTTCGCCGATCCAGCGGGCTTCTTCCTCGCCATCCCAATGGCCGATCAAGCGGACTTTTTCGCCGTCTTGCACATCGGTAAACAGCGTCTTGCCCAGCCGTCCCTTGTTTGCGGCGATCAGCCCCGAAGCGGTGGCGAGGATATGCGGGGTAGACCGGTAATTCTGTTCCAACCGGATCACGGTCGCGCCGGGGAAATCCTGTTCGAACCGCAGGATGTTCCCCACCTCGGCCCCGCGCCAGCCATAGATCGACTGATCGTCATCGCCCACGCAGCAGATATTTTTGTGCCCGCCCGCCAAAAGCCGGAGCCAGAGGTATTGAGCGACGTTGGTATCTTGATATTCGTCCACAAGGATATAGCGGAACCAGCGGCGGTATTGTTGCAAGAGGTCGTCGTGTTTCTGGAAAATCGTGACCATGTGCAGCAACAGGTCGCCGAAATCCACGCAGTTCAGTTCGCGCAGGCGGGCCTGATATTCGGCGTAAAGCCGCGGGCCATGTCGGTCAAAGGCGCTCGCCTCTGTCACCGGAACATTTTCTGGCGTCCAGGCCCGGTTCTTCCAGTTGTCGATGATCCCGGCAAGCATCCGCGCCGGCCAACGCTTTTCGTCGATATTCGCCGCCGCGATCAGTTGCTTCATCAGCCGTATCTGGTCGTCGGTGTCCAGAATGGTAAAGTTCGACTTCAGATCAACCAGTTCCGCATGACGACGCAGCAGCTTGACGCAGATAGAATGGAACGTGCCCAGCCACGGCATCCCCTCCACCGCTTCGCCCAGCATTGTGCCGATGCGGTTTTTCATTTCGCGCGCGGCTTTGTTGGTAAAGGTCACGGCAAGGATTTCATTCGGTCGCGCCTTGCCTGTGGTCAGCAGATGCACGATCCGGCTGGTCAGCGCCTTGGTCTTGCCGGTCCCAGCGCCCGCGAGCATCAGCACAGGGCCGTCCAGCGCCTCGACCGCGGCGCGTTGGGCGGGGTTCAGCCCATCCAGATAGGGCGCAGGCCGCGCGGCCATCGCCAACTGGCTCAGGCTTGGACGGGGGGCATCAAACGCGGGATCGAAGTCATCAAAATCAGTCATGAATGGGACGATACACGCGACCGCGCGAAAGGAAAAGCCTGTGTTCGCGTTCTGTTCACTAGATCGCAGCCGATTATTCGGGCGTGTCCAAACCGCGATAGACCCGTGCCACGTCCTGTGCGTAGCGGTCGAACAGGCGCGAAAAGCTTTGGATGTCGTCTTCGGACCATTCGGCAAAGATCGTGATCAACTTGCCCCATTTCAGGTCGCGGAACCGGTCAAAGACCGCCTTGGCGCGATCTGTCAGAACCAGAACGGTTTTGCGGCCATCGTCCTGCGCCACTTCACGGCGTACGTATCCTGCGGCAATCAGGTCGGTTGCGATCCGGCTGGCGCGCGACGGGTCAAGCGACAGTTCTTCTGCCAACAGCCCCACGGTGGCGGGTTCGGGTCGCGAGCGGCCCACCCCAGCCTCGATCCGCGTGATCGCGGTCATGGCATAGAATTGCGACAGTTCCAGCTTTTCGCCCAACTCGGCGATCAGACGGCCCACGACTTCGCCCTTCATGGCCATCCGGTGCCACTGGAATATCGCAGCATCGAGATCAAGAAGCGCCTGCACAGATGTATCCGCGTGACCAGCCGCAGACAGTCGCGCGGCAACGCTGTCCTGAAAATGCGGCGGGGTCTTGGGCGCTTTGGCGTTCGGGTCGGTCATGGGCGCTATCTGACCCGTTGTCTTGCACCTGTCAACTCTGTGCTGTCCACATTTATGTGCTATTGACACGCAAATGCCTCGGGCATAGGACCGGACCATCTCTCCGGGCTGCACCGGAACGGAAATTTTGGAGACTCTGATGTCTAACTCTCCCTCCCACGGCGCGGCGGCGCCATCGGAAATGCCCGAAAACGCACGAATGGTCATTATCTCTATCGGGCTTTTGTTGCTGCTGGCATCGCTGGACCAAACGATCGTGTCGACCGCCCTGCCCACTATCGTCGCCGACCTTGGCGGGTTGGAACACCTCAGCTGGGTTGTGACCGCCTATATCCTGTCGTCGACCGTTGTGGCGCCGCTTTATGGCAAATTGGGCGACCTTTACGGACGCCGGAACACGGTGATCGTGTCGGTCGGCCTGTTCCTGCTGGGGTCCGCGCTGTGTGGTGCCGCCAATAGCATGACTTGGTTGATCGTCAGCCGCGCTTTGCAAGGCTTCGGGGGCGGCGGGCTGTTTGTACTTGCGCTGTCGGTCATTGCAGATGTCATACCCGCACGCGACCGTGGCAAGGTCCAAGGCGTCTTCGCCGCTGTCTTTGGCGTGTCTTCGGTGATCGGGCCGCTGATCGGTGGTTGGTTTGTCGAAGCCTTTAGCTGGCCGTGGATCTTCTACATCAACATCCCCGTGGGCGGCATCGCCGTTGCGGGGTTCCTTGCATCGTTCAAACCCAAAGGCGTGCGCACCAAGCACAAGATCGACTGGTGGGGGGCGGCAACGCTTTCGGCCTCGCTGGCGGCGCTGACCTTGGTCACCAGCCTTGGCGGGCGGACCTTTGGCTGGGGATCGCCCGAAATCCTCGGGCTGATCGCGGTCTTTGCGGTGTCGACCGTGGCCTTCCTGCTGATCGAGGCGCGGGCGGCTGAACCGATCCTGCCTTTGGGCCTGTTCAAACAAAATGTGTTCTGGGTCACCAGCGTGATCGGCTTTGTGGCGGGTGCGTCTATGTTTGGCGCCATCACCTTTATGCCGCTTTACCTGCAAATCGCCAAAGGAGCGACGCCGACGATGTCGGGGCTGATGCTGATCCCCATGACCTTTGGCATTCTGGCTTCCTCGACCCTGTCGGGCCGCTATATGGGCAAGACGGGCCGATATCGGATCCTGCCAATCCTCGGGACGGGCTTTCTGATCATCGGGATGCTGCTTTTGTCGCGGTTGCAGCCCGATACAACGACGCTTGTGTTTAGCCTGTCGCTCGGGACTGTTGGCTTGGGCATGGGCTGTATTTTCCCGGTCGTCACCACCGCCGTTCAAAACGCGGTTCCGCGCGAAGTGCTGGGAACGGCGACGGCGGCGGGTCTGATGTTCCGGCAGATCGGCGGGTCGCTGGCCGTTGCCGCCTTTGGCGCGATATTCGCGGCGCGTATGTCGGATGCGCTGGCTGGTGCCCCCGGCGGGATCGCGCAATCCGGCGAAATTGGCCCCCAGATGCTCGCCCAACTGCCGCCCGAGGCTAAGGCAATGGTCGCCGACGTCGTGGTTAACGCCCTCCACCCGATCTATCTGCTGGCAGCAGGCATTGCTGTGGTTGGCCTGATCTTTTCTTTCGTTCTTGAGGAAGTGGAGCTGGTCAATCGACGTGTCCCCCAAGGCGAATAAAATTTCGGCGGCAACCAGCTGAATTTGATCAAAAAAGGCGCGGTTTATCCGCGCCTTTTCCTTTACCGCTACCAAAATGTTTTATTTTCGCCGCATGTCGGTGTTAGCGGTAACAATACCCAATTCTACTGGTTTACGCAGTCGCAGAATCTTCATAGACATTGCTGCAACTGCAAAAAGAGGGCGCGTTTCCATGACCGAGTTCAAGAAAATCCTGATCGCGAACCGAGGCGAGATCGCCATTCGGATTATGCGGGCCGCCAACGAGATGGGCAAAAAGACGGTTGCCGTCTACGCCGAAGAGGACAAACTGGGCCTGCACCGGTTCAAGGCCGACGAAGCCTACCGGATTGGCGAAGGCATGGGCCCTGTCGCGGCCTATCTGTCGATCCCCGAAATCATCCGCGTGGCCAAGATGTCGGGCGCGGATGCGATCCACCCCGGATATGGGCTTTTGTCCGAAAATCCCGATTTCGTGGATGCCTGCACCGCTGCGGGCATCACCTTTATCGGCCCCAAGGCGCAGACCATGCGCGAACTGGGTGACAAGGCCAGCGCCCGCCGCGTCGCGATCGAAGCCGGGGTTCCGGTCATCCCCGCGACCGAAGTTCTGGGCGATGACATGGACCTGATCCGCAAACAGGCGGCCGAGGTCGGCTACCCCCTGATGCTCAAGGCGTCGTGGGGCGGCGGCGGGCGCGGGATGCGTCCGATCCAGTCGGAAAAGGAACTTGAGGAAAAAGTCCGCGAAGGCCGGCGCGAGGCAGAGGCGGCATTCGGCAATGGCGAAGGCTATCTGGAAAAGATGATCCTGCGTGCCCGCCACGTCGAGGTGCAGATCCTTGGGGATAGCCATGGCAATATCTATCACCTTTGGGAACGCGATTGCTCGGTCCAGCGCCGCAACCAAAAGGTCGTCGAACGCGCCCCTGCCCCCTATCTGTCCAGCGCCCAGCGCGAAAAGCTGTGCAACCTTGGCAAACAGATCTGCCAGCACGTGAATTACGAATGTGCAGGCACTGTCGAATTCCTGATGGATATGGACAGCGGTGAATTCTATTTTATCGAAGTGAACCCGCGCGTGCAGGTCGAACATACCGTGACCGAAGAGGTAACGGGCATCGACATCGTCCGCGCCCAGATCCTGATTGCCGAAGGCAAATCGCTGACAGAGGCAACGGGTGTCGCGTCGCAATATGACGTGAAACTTGATGGTCACGCCCTGCAGTGCCGCGTCACGACCGAAGACCCGCTGAACAACTTTATCCCCGACTATGGTCGCATCCAGATGTATCGCTCGGCCACCGGCCCGGGCATCCGGCTGGATGGCGGCACCGCCTATTCGGGCGCAGTCATCACCCGCTACTACGACAGCCTTTTGACCAAGGTAACCGCCCGCGCGCCCACGCCCGAAATGGCGATTGCGCGGATGGACCGCGCCCTGCGCGAATTCCGTATTCGTGGGGTTTCGACGAATATCGCCTTTGTCGAAAACCTGTTGAAGCACCCGACCTTCCTGTCGAACCAATACACCACCAAATTCATCGACACGACGCCGGACCTGTTCAATTTCAAGAAACGCCGCGACCGCGCGACCAAGATCCTGACCTATATCGCGGATATCACGGTGAACGGTCACCCTGAAACGGTTGGCCGTCCGCAACCCCATGCCGAGGCAAAGCCACCAAAGGCGCTGGTTCTGCCGGGAACCGGTTCGGTGCCCAAAGGTAGCCGCGATATTCTGGATGCCGAAGGCCCCGAAGGCATCGTGCGCTGGATGCAGGGCGAAAAGCGTCAGTTGATGACCGACACCGCGATGCGCGACGGGCACCAGTCGTTGCTTGCGACCCGCATGCGGTCGATCGATATGATCCGCGTGGCCCCTGCCTATGCCCAGTGGATGAACGGTCTGTTTTCGGTCGAATGCTGGGGCGGCGCGACCTTTGACGTGGCCTATCGGTTCCTGCAGGAATGTCCGTGGCAGCGCCTGCGCGACATCCGCGCCGCGATGCCCAACATCATGACCCAGATGCTGCTGCGTGCGTCGAACGGTGTTGGCTATACCAATTACCCCGACAACGTCGTGCAGGAATTCGTGCGTCAGGCAGCCGTCACCGGCGTGGATGTGTTCCGCGTGTTTGACAGCCTGAACTGGGTCGAAAACATGCGCGTCGCGATGGATGCCGTGATCGAAAACCGCAAGGTCTGCGAAGCCGCGATCTGTTACACCGGCGATATGCTGGACCCGAACCGGTCCAAATATGACCTGAAATACTATGTTTCGATGGCCAAGGAACTCGAGGCCGCTGGCGCCCATGTCCTCGGACTCAAAGATATGGCGGGTCTGTTGAAACCGGCGGCTGCGGCCCAACTGTTCAAGACCTTGAAAGAAGAAGTCGGCCTGCCGATCCACTTCCACACCCATGACACCAGCGGTGCTTCGATCGCCACGATCCTTGCTGCCAGTGCCGCCGGGGTCGAGGTGGTAGATGCCGCGATGGATGCGCTTTCGGGCAATACCTCGCAGCCGACGCTGGGATCGATTGTCGAGGCGCTGCGCGGCACCGACCGCGACACGGGCCTTGATATTGGCGCCATCCGCAAGATTTCCAACTATTGGGAACAGGCGCGTGGCCAGTATGCGGCGTTCGAATCCGGCCTTCAGGCCCCTGCGTCCGAAGTTTACCTGCACGAAATGCCCGGCGGGCAGTTCACCAACCTCAAGGCGCAGGCACGGTCCTTGGGACTCGAAGAAAAATGGCACGAGGTCGCCCAGGCCTATGCCGATGTGAACATGATGTTCGGCGATATCGTCAAAGTGACCCCGTCGTCCAAGGTCGTGGGCGACATGGCGTTGATGATGGTGAGCCAAGGCCTGAGCCGCGCCCAGGTCGAAGACCCGAACACTGATGTGGTCTTCCCCGATAGCGTCATCGACATGATGAAAGGCAACCTTGGCCAACCGCCGGGCGGCTGGCCCAAGGCGTTGCAGGCAAAGATCCTCAAAGGGGACAAACCTGTGACGACCCGCGCCGGCGCCACCATGAAGCCTGTCGATCTCGAAGCGGTGCGCGCCGATCTTTCCGCCCAGTTGGAAGGTCGCGCTATCGATGACGAAGACCTGAACGGCTATCTGATGTATCCCAAGGTTTTCCTTGATTACATGGGTCGTCATCGGGCCTATGGGCCGGTTCGCACCCTGCCGACCAAGACATTCTTTTACGGCATGGAACAGGGCGAAGAAATCAGCGTCGAAATCGACCCCGGCAAGACGCTTGAGGTTCGGCTTCAGGCACTGGGCGATGTTGACGACACGGGCGAGGTCAAGGTTTTCTTTGAACTCAACGGCCAGCCCCGCACCATCCGCGTGCCCAACAGCGCCGCTGCGGCGAAATCCGCCAAGCGCCCCAAGGCCGAGGCCGGAAACGCCAACCACATCGGCGCACCGATGCCCGGCGTTGTGGCCACTGTCGCGGCATTGGTCGGCAAACCGGTCAAGGCGGGTGATCTGCTGCTGACCATCGAGGCGATGAAGATGGCAACCGGCATTCACGCCGACCGCGACGCCGTGGTCAAGGCGGTGCATGTCACCCCTGGCGCGCAGATCGACGCCAAGGATCTGTTGGTGGAGCTGGAGTGAGGCGCCTCGCGCAGCTTTCCCTTCTCGTCCCCGACTATGAGGCAGGGATCGACTTTTTCTGCCGCCAGCTGGGTTTCGACCTGTTGGAGGATACAGACCTCGGATCCGGCAAACGCTGGGTCCGGGTGGCCCCCAAGGGCGCAGAAACCGCGTTTTTGATCGCCAAGGCGACGACGCCGGAACAGACCGCTGCCATTGGCAATCAAGGCGGCGGGCGGGTCTGGCTATTTCTGGAAACTGACGATTTCGCCCGCGATCATGCCGCGATGCAGGCCGCAGGCATCGCGTTCGAGGAAACCCCGCGCCACGAACCCTATGGCACTGTCGCCGTCTTTGCTGACCCCTTTGGCAACCGCTGGGACCTGATAGAGTTTCGGCCCACCGCGTAAATCAGTTGCGCCGGACGGGGACCCGCCGCAATCTGCACCCAAACAAAGGGTTGCGGGGCCAGAAATGCAAAAGCTGATCGTCTTCACGGATATCCATATCAAGGAACCCGGTGAAACCATCATCGGGCTAGACCCGTCGGAACGGTTTTCCCAAGCGCTGGATCAGGCGCTTGACCGGCATCCCGATGCGCGCGCGATTGTCATCATGGGGGACCTGACCCATCATGGGCGACCGGCGCAATACGCGCGACTGGCGGAATTACTGGCGGATGTTCCTGTCCCCGTGATCCCGATGATCGGCAACCACGACCGCCGCGACGCCTTTCTTGCGGCCTTTCCCGATGCGCCGCAATGCGCGGATGGTTTTGTGCAGTCCATCCTCGATCTGCCACATCACCGCATCATCACACTCGATACATTGGATGGGCCGCCCTATCCGGCGGGGCACCATTCCGGCAGGCTCTGCCCTGCCCGCATGGACTGGCTGTCCGAGGCTTTGCGGTCGGCGGGCGGGCGAATGCCGCTCGTTTTTGCGCATCATCCGCCGCAGATGGTCGGCATTCCGGGAATGGATGCCATCCCGCTGGCCGACGGGGCCGAGGTGATCAACCTGCTGCGCAGCCACCCCGATACCCACCTGTTCTGCGGCCACGTCCACCGGACGATTTCCGGCAGCATTCAGGGGCTTCCCTGGACCATGTTCAAAAGCACCTGTCATCAGGGTCCGCTTGATCTGGTGACAGTGGACAGTTCCCTTTCCACCGCTGAACCGGGGGCCTATGGCGTCCTTCTTTTGCCGCAGGGCGGTGTGATCGCCCATACCGAGGATGTCGGGATAGACGATCAGACCCTGTCCGACAAAGCTTCGACCAGCCACTAGGCCTTATTGGTTTGTGCCCGGCGCCACATCTCGACCACGATCAAGGGCAAGACCCAACTGGACCATGCGGTCACATCATAGGTTTGGGTAACCGACCAACCCGCCGCCATTAGCGGGGCCATGATCAAACGCAAAGTCACAGCCGCAAAGGTCAGGGTTGCGGACCGGAGCATCCAACGTCGGTGCGTCGCGAAATCCCTGCGCCGTGCGGCCATGACCCCGATTGCGGTCGTCCCGATCCATGCCAGCGCCAGGGCAGCGAACCCCACCGCCGCCCAAAGTGTTCCCTGAAACACCGGCAACATGGCCAGAGCGGACACCGCGGCGATAAGGATCGCCAAGGCATAAAGTCGCCCCATCCAGCGATGCAACTTCGGCGCCTTGGTCCGCAGCCGCGTCCAGAATTGAAACGGCATCAGGACAAGTGCCAAGGGGCCAAAAATCAGATGCCCATAAAGTGGCAGAGGCAAAGCGGGCAGGTAATGGGCCATATGCGGCATGACCTCGGCAAGGGGCGCGAACAGGAACCGCACCGAAACGACTGCTATCGCGATCGATAGTAGGAAAACCGAACTCAAACCGAATGTGCGCGTCATGGGAACCTCATTTTGACAGTGTCAAGTTTCCTCGATATAGGCTCAAGCTTGACACTGTCAAGATCGACTGACATTTCCTGTGCCATGACCGCGAAAGACAAACCACACCACCACGGCGCGTTGCGCCCCGCCCTGATCGACGCGGCGCGCGCGATTCTGGCCGAAGGCGGAACGCTGACCCTGCGGCAGGCGGCGGCGCGCGCCGGTGTCAGCCATGCGGCACCGGCGCATCATTTTGGCAATCTTTCAGGTCTTTTGACGGCCGTGGCGACCGAAGCGTTTACCGATTTCACCGCGGCAATGGAAACGCATCGCGATGCTCTGCCTCCTGATGCAACGGACCGCGACAGATTGGCCGCGATTTGTCGTGGCTATCTGGACTTTGCACGAAACAACGGTGGGCTGTTTTCATTGATGTTCAACGCCGACGACATCGACCGTTCCGCACCAAAGCTGTCTCGGGTGGCGCAGGGGTCCTATGACGTCCTCGCAGCCGCCTGCGCGCCATTTGCTGCGACACCAAAAGAGGCCAAGGCGCTGGAGACCGCAGTTTGGTCGCTGGTCCACGGTTATGCACAGTTGAGATTCGAACAAATGGCCGCGGACCTGCACCCAGTTGCTGCAGGTGCGCCTGCCTTTGATGCAATTCTGGACCTTTTGTTAGCGGGAGTCGCTGCCCAGTTTGCATCACCAAAGCCCTAAGAAATAGCGGCGTCGCGCAGGTGCCGCGCCGCAGGAAAAAATTCTGTCGGAAAATGTTATTTTTCCTCTTGCAGCCCCCCGCGTCTATTTATACATGACCCACACCGAAACGGAGTGCGGGCGTAGCTCAGGGGTAGAGCATAACCTTGCCAAGGTTAGGGTCGGGCGTTCGAATCGCCTCGCCCGCTCCATTCGGACCAAACAGGCCGCCGCAAGGCGGCCTTTTTGTTTGGCGCATTGCCGCCGCCGGGACCCTTGCACAGAACTACGATCCGCCCCATGTCTTGCGGCATGGAACCCCTTGAACCGCAGACTGTTTACGATCTGGCCCGCGCGCGGGTGCCCGCGTTTTGCAAGCGACATTATTCCGTGATCGGGACATTACGCCTGCATCGGTCGGCGCTGGGGTGGGATCTGATCCGGGCACCGATCAATGTCGTTCTGGCAGTTCTGCAACTTGTCCTGCGACTTTTCGGCAGCATCCTGGCCGTGATCGGAGCGCGGCGTTTTGGTCGCTGGCTTTCGACCCGCAGCCTGATGCTTCCGACAGACCTCGGGCGTCGGGTGGAATATCTGGTGCGCCGCGAAATCTTTGCCGACGACACCTCGACCGAACCACCGCTATTGTCTGACTATGCCGGAACCCGCACGGCCGTTGCGGATATGACGACCTCGCTTGGCGCTTTGT
>Ga0102812_10001615_pt1 | contig 15631 bp, 12 predicted proteins | sample ColrivemetaGS713_FD_79334 | JGI IMG/M metagenome (GOLD analysis project Ga0102812, IMG submission 79334) | Estuarine microbial communities from the Columbia River estuary - Flood tide ETM metaG S.713 | ecosystem: Environmental > Aquatic > Marine > Intertidal zone > Estuary | place: USA... | reverse complement strand
TTTTCGAATCAACCTAAAAATGGCTTTTATTAGCGGTTTGCTTATCGGTTTTGGTACAGCATTTATTATTGGCCCTGTATTCTTTACTCTGCTTAAAAATGCTCATAATCACGGAGTTAAAGGTGGGATATATACTGCTTTTGGTATTATTGTAAGTGATATAATAGCCGTTAGCGTATGCTATTTCTTTGCTAGTAATTTATTAGACCAATACATAGATCAAGATTGGATTAAACTAGTAGCTGCTGCTGTTCTCCTCTTTTTAGGTATTAAATTCATTCAAAATCCCGTAATGATTAAAATGGACGAGAATGAAACGGGTGCATACCACTATTTTAAGTCCTTTTACCAAGGTTTTTTAGTCAACTTAATAAATCCTGCGGTTTTTGTAATTTGGATTACGTACATTGGTATTGGTAAATCTACTTATGTAAATTCTTTCGAAGTTTGGATATATCTAACCGGTATTCTTACTGGTATATTTATCACAGATATTTTAAAATCTTATGGTAGTGAATATTTGCTAAGTAAATTAAACTCTAAAATTTTAGTTTTAATATTTAAAATTATAGGCATAATTCTACTTGTTTTGGCAGCTCGACTTGTGTATATGGCTATTCTGAAATAGACATAAAAATTCATTTTATTGAATTTTATATATTTGTAATTAACCAATTTAAAAATAAATATTATGCAGATTAATTTTTTAGCCATCTTAGTGGCTGCCATTGTGCCAATGATAGTTGGATTTGTTTACTATCATAAAAACGTTGTAGGTACTGCTTGGATGAGTGTTACTGGTATGACAGAAGATAAAGCCAGAGAAGGAAATATGGCGGTCATATTTATTGTAAGCTATATATTGTCCATTATGCTTGCCTTCGCTTTAAACTCAATGGTTATTCATCAAAACGGCTTGCTATCAGTATTTGGTGGAGATGCGTCAAACGAACTTTACAAACAAGCTTTTGAAGCAACAAAAGATAGCTTTAGAACCTTTAAACACGGGGCTTTACACGGATTTATTGCAGCTGTTTTTATTGGCCTGCCTATTTTAGGCACTAATGCACTTTTTGAGCAAAAAGGTTGGAAGTATATTTGGATAAATGCTGGCTATTGGGCAATTACTATTACCATTATGGGCGGTATTATTTGTGCCTGGAGATAATTTGATAGAAACACTAAATAAAAAAAAAGTATTTTAAAATCAAAATCCTCCTTTTTTATTTTCCTTTAACTCGATCAAACAATTCGGAAAATACTTTTTTCATATCCAGTTCCTCACGGTTTGGTCTTTCTTGTATCGCTTTTAATTCTTCGTTTTCCCACTCTAACCTATATCCAAACGGATATTTTGCTTCTCCATCCTTGGTCATCATTGGGCCAAACCTTATATCGTTAAACTTAAGATTATTAGAATCTTGGGTAATTATATACCAGCCTTTCGATAAAAATTTTAATCGCTCTATGGTTGAATTATCTTTTAAGGAATCAATTAAATAATGATGATGATTTACTTCTTTTAAATCTATGATTTTACTCTTGTCTAAAAGCGAATAGGCTCCAACTATATAACCATCTTCTGTTTCGGCCGTTCCCATCCATAAAATACTATTAAAAGGTGTTGGAACTGTGGATAGTCTGCTAAACTGAATATTATTTGCCTCTAAATTTTGTGTAAAATTGGCGTGAACATATGCTTTTACTCCTAACGTCCATGCCATATAAGAACTGCTTATTATTATTCCTGCCAGATTTATCCTTCGTCTTGTTTCTGAATCTCGTTTATAAAATGCTACTATAATTAGTAATACTAAAAAAGGAATGGTATATAATGGATCAACCACAAAAATGTTGTTGTACGCCACTCTATATGGTAGCGGCCATAACAATTGAGTTCCAAAAGTAGTATGGCAATCTAATAAAGGATGTGTAAAAACGGCCCAAAAGGCTAGCCAACTCCACTCCTTTTGTGTTGCTTCGTTTGACTTACTATAAATTTTATAAATTAACCAACCTAATAATGGGGCAATAAAAATGCTAAATAGTATAGAATGAGAAACTCCTCTGTGTAACTCATTTCCTCTTAAATCATCAACAAAAAAGTTAAGAAAAACATCTAAATCTGGAATAGTGCCTGCAATGGCACCCCAAAGCATAGCTTTATTTCCTACTTTTTTACCAAGAACTACCTCTCCTACTGCAGCTCCTAGTACTATTTGCGTTAGTGAATCCATTGAACTAGAATTTTCTTATTTAATTAGAATAGTATTCAGCCTTAAAGGGGCGTCTTAAATTAAAATCACTTGGTTTTAATTTTTGAACAAATGGCCTTAAAAGGGCATTCGTTACTTTATTTCTGTGCTTTGCATAAAACTTCATTTCTACAGGCAAAGCCCCTACTCCACTCTTAATTTCTTCTGCCGTTCTTCCTATCCTTATTTCACGAGCACCCGTTTTAAACGCATGTTCCACAAAGTCGTACAACATCCTTTGATAGACGGCATAGTCTTGGTTAAATTCATAATCTAATCCAATGTAATTACCGTCTAAAACACCATTAAAATTGGTGGCAGTGCTAAATCCAATTAATTGACCTTTAAGATAATAACCTCTAAAAAAGAAATTATCTCCAAGCTCTTTTTTTACAAACAATAATGTAGTTGCATTTAATCTGCCAAAACTAAAACTAGCTTTGTCTACCAACATATTATATAAAGAATTTATCTCATCTAATCTTTCTTCTATAATTTCAGGGGTAAAATCAATCAACTGTAAATCGGCAGATTTGGCAAAAACTTGTTTCGCCTTAGTTCTAAACTTAGAGTTCATTGCGGCCAAATAATCGGCAAAAGTCTTCCATGAGTCATCTAGCTTCAAAACCATATTTACATCAATATTTACTTCGCAGCACCCCATTTCTTTAAAATGCTGGCTGTTTTTAAAATGTTCTGGCCAAAACTCTTTTATAAGCGTTATGCTTATTTTCTTTTTATGCTTTTTTTCAACGAGATTTATCTCCTCAATAACACTGGTAAGTAAATCAAAAGCAGTATTACTACTAATTGACGGGTGAAATATGAAACCATTTTCTCCCGTTGCAAATGCATTTCCGCAAATTAGCACCCTTAAATCAAGCGAATTAATTATTGTATTTGGTAATTTGCTTCCCAATCTGTTAGATAGGGCTTCTGTATTTATTTCGTGTTGCGTAATTTTTATTATTTGGCAATAGGCAATACCAACCGTTTCTTTTTTTTCATTATAGAAAATTACATACCTAAAATCAAAATAGGGTAAACTTTCTTCTAATGCACTTAAATATTTTCGAGATAGATAAGGATTATTATCAGTGTTAAGACAATCCCAGTCTTTTTGATCAATGTCCTTAATAGATGATAATATATCAGTACGCACAAGAATATCTTGTGTTGTTTCTGTAACGCAATCGATGGTCAAAATTAGTTGCTTAGTATGTCCTGTATATGGTTGTCGAGAATTTGGAAAATTGGTTTTTTATTCTCGGTAACTTCGAATACTATTTCTGTATCCTTATTCAAAACCATTACTTGTGGAAAATGTTTTACCAAGCCACTCTTTAATTTATCACTGTATGCTTTAGAGTTTATTATATGCTGAAAACTGAAAGGAAATCTAGCTAATGATTTGTTGACTGTTTGTTCATCTTCGTCACTAAAGGCTATAAAAACAACATTTTCATTCGCCTCATACTTAGATACAAGCTCGTTAAGTTCAGGAATTTCACGAATACAATCTCCGCACCAAGTAGCCCAAACTACTAAAATAGTTGCTTTCCCTTTTAAGTCCTCGTTTGAAAGTGTTTTACCTTCTATGGTTTGATAAGTAAATGAAGGAATTGGTTCGCCCGTTTTACATGCAAAAAGTGATATAATGCTCATAGCTGTTATTAGTTTTATCATTTTCATTTCAACATTAAGTAGTATAAACGAATCAATAATAAAACTTCGACAAAATTTCTGATAAAAATGTTTTATTGCTCTTTTATCGTACTAAGTATACACTCCCGTTGTGATAGAACCACTTAGTTTGCTTAGGGTTAGTAAATTGCATCATATATAAATAAACTCCTGCTTGTGCCGATTCTCCTTTATATGTTCCATCCCATTTTTCATTTACATCTAGTGATTCAAAAATCATTTCGCCCCAGCGGTTGTAAATTTTCATTTCGTACTTGCGTACACCTTGTGTTAGTCCGCTTAAACCAAACTGTTCATTTCTATCGTTACCATTAGGAGTAAATGCTGTTGGAATATGTACAAACAGTTCTGCGTTTACCGAAACAAACTTGGTAATGCTATCTCTACAACCATCGCTATTTTCTATGATTAACCGTACTGCAAAGGTTCCCGAATCTTGAAAAATATGATCTACATATTTGCCAGAAAGATTTGTTCCATCTCCTATGTACCAATTCCAAGATACAGCATCATTGCTTGATGAATCTCTTAGAACTAACGGGGTGATTAAGGTGCTTGGTTCATCTGGACTCATTGTGAAATCTGCCTTAGGACTAGGATGTATAATTATCGAAGAACCTAAAATTAAAGTGCTTAAACAACCAAAATTGGAAGTGGCTGTAACTGAAACATTGTAAGTTCCTTCTGCATTATAACTATGTAAAGGAGAAATACCATTGCTAGTGTTTCCATCTCCCCAAGCCCAATCATAGGAAGTTATACTGCCGCTTTCGATTGTAGAATTATTAATAACTGAAGGGGTAAACGGTACACATCCCTCATAGCTATTTAAGTCTACATCAATAACCGGCAAAGGATGTATTGTTAAACTTTTTGTTAGAGAATCTCTACATCCTTGATTACTAGTAACAATTTCTTTCACATCATAATTACCAGTTGAGCTGAATGTATATGTGGTGCTTGAACCAGCATTATTATTTCCATCTATTTGCCAACTAAATGAAGAATTGCTTCCTGCATTTATAGTACTGTTATCGTTAAAACTTGTGTTATCTCCTAAGCAAACTGTGCCAACAGTAAAACCTACAACTGGAAGTGGATGAATAGTAAAATTTTTAGTAACTGAATCTTTACATCCATTTAAACTTGTTACCACCAACTTAAGTGAGTTTGATCCATCAACAGTTGCCAATAATGTAGGGCTTGCATTAGTTGAGACTTGTGTTCCATTTAAAAACCAAACGTTTTGAGCAATAACTTCGGGAGCTGTAATTGTCGAGTTATTTGTGGGACTAAAATTCTGTTGTCTACAAACGGAGTTTACAAAAAAGTTTGGATTCGGATTATCGTACACCAAAATACTATCCCTAAAAGCTATACTACACCCATTTTTTGTGGTGCAGGTTAGATCTATTATTTTATTCCCTTGTGTTGTCGGAGTATAGCTACATGTAGCTGTAGAAGCAACTGAGGTCCCGTCAATTTTCCAATTATAGCTTATAAAGCTATCTAAACCTAAAGACACATTTGCACTTAATAATTGATTAATATTTTCGCAAACATTTGATTTGTTTATGCTATTGATTTTTGGGTTTGTAATTACAATAGGTTTTGTTGTTGATGTATTACATCCTTTATCTGTTAAAAGTGTAAGCTTTACATTTTTAGTGCCTTGGCTAGTATATGACGTTTTAATCGGAGATCCTACTCCGCTTTTACCATTATCAAAATCCCACGAAGTGGTATAGCTCCCGCTGCTTATTGTAGATTTGTCAGTAAAAATAGTACTGTCTCCAAAACATAAATCAGTTACACTAAAATCTGCAGAAGCTAAAGGATGAACGTTTATTTGTTTTGTAATCGTATCAAGACAAAAAGTATCTTGTTCCATTATCAGTTGAATAGTGTAATTACCAGCACTAGCAAAAGTCTTAGTTAAATCAAATGTTTTAAAAGTGTCTATTTCTGAAGTATACCAAGTAGTGTCTGTAAAGTTTCCACCTGAAATTACAGAGTTATTCTTAAATAAACTTGAAAATCCCAGGCAGGTATCTTTAACACTAAAATCTGCCTTAAAATAAGGGTACTTATAAACGGAGTCCAAATATGTACCCACACATCCAGAATCAGAAACTAAATTAAGCCTTACTCTAAATACCTCAGAATAAGTATAATAGTGTATAGGATTTTGAATATAACTTGTATCACCATCATCAAAATTCCAAGTATAACTTACTATGTCTCCGCTAGAAATAGTACTTAAATTAGTAAATTCTGTAGTATCTTTAAAGCAGGTGGCAAATGCACTAAATTTGGCTTCAGGATTTGGCGAAATGGTTATCGAATCGGTTATAGTATCCTTACATTGATGTTTTGTGCCAACCTCCATTACAATTGGGAATCTGCCAATTGTATCAAAATATTTAGATGCATTTAAGCTGTAAATAGGGTTGCTATTATTAATAATCCATTTGGTGAAGTTGTATTCTTCTGGAGCAGGTATTGTGCTCGTATTGGTAAAAATTGCCGTACTAGAATCACATAAAGGATTAGTAGTAAAACTTGCAATAGGCTTTGCGTATATATTAACCTCTTGAAAAGCCGAGTCGTAATTAGAACAACCATCGAATGCTGGTTTGTAGGTATATAACCGTGCTAAATAAGTTCCCGTATCTGCATATATATGGTTCGGATTTTGAATTGAATCTATGGTTCCATCACCGAAATCCCACTCCCATCGAGTAACCGAATATTCCGCCTGCCCCTGGAATTTAGTAGCAGAACCTAAGCAATTTGAAACTTCAGTGGTTTGAGCTGAATTTGTAACAGCAATGCTTGCTGTTAAATCCTTAACGTTTGCACCAGCGGCATAACCATAACTTTCGTAGTTTCCCTCTCCATATGCTGTAGCCACAAAACCCGTTGTTGCTGTTAATCTGTGTGTTCCGCTTGAAACCGTAAGTCTAGTAAAACTTTGAGAAGCAAAACCTGGGACAGTTGAAAAACTAGCTGAATTACCATCTATTCTGAATGAACTAGTGGCGTGAGTAGGAATAACAACATTGATGTAATGATTATCTATGTCAAAAAACTTACTTGAATACAATGTTATGTCCTTCAATGTTTGTTCAAGTGGATTTAGAATAGTCATTGATGGATCGCCAACAATATTTCCACTTCCATCGCATTTTGATGTTTTTTGGAACTGAGCAACCGCAATTGGTTTATTGGCAAGTACACCACGCGATGTCGAAACATTATCAACATCAGCGTGTTCACCTGCATTCAAGTAGAGCACATCTGGTGCACCTGCACTTTTATAAACAAATACCTGGGTATTATCTTCTGAAGCTAAAAATCTAAAATTATCTGAAACTCTCCCTAGTGCTGGAACCATTACAAAACTTCTTCCCCAAGAATTAACTGGGAACATCTGTTCGTAGAGATTATCCCCACTATTAATTCCAAAACCAGATGTACAACCACCAATTGCAGTATAAGAACTACCTGCAAATACAGCCACTGTTCTGCAATTTGCAGTACTTCCTGTATCTATTACTTCTATGGTTGTTCCAGTAACATCATCATTTGTTCCTCCATTTTTAGCTCTTCCTTGGTAAACTTCACCCTCGTTTAATGTTATCATATACGGAGTATTTGCGGCTATGGTACCATTGCTTCCTAAAAGTAAGTTTACCGAAGGTGTTATTTTAATTTTGGTACTGTCCTTACTACCTACAATCATAAATTGGCTTCGTTCAGCTGTTAAACCTTGCTTGTAGCCCATCACAATATATTCTTTTCCATTTGTACGAGTAGGCAAAACCAGCGTTGCATCTGATTTATTTCCCTCGTAATGGTGAGCAAAAACAATAACATCTTTGTCAGAAGTTACTTTTACTGCTTTTTTCTCAATACAGCCAGAACAATCAACATATGCTCTATTTGATGGAATTGTGACTACCGTCAGGTTGTTTGCAGTAACCGAAAAACTAGTAGACCAACTTTGACCAGGAACAGATACTGTACCAGAGGAATTTGAATCACTAGTTATGTACAAAGACATGCCCGCATTTGTACCCTCAGAGTGGTTCATAAAACCAATCCAAAACTCTTTTCCTTTGTTAGATTTGACCTGGGCTTGACTAAAACCAAATAAAAAAACAAAAGGTACAACGCATAACACTCTTCTAAGGTTAAGGCTCAATGAAAAACTGATACACTTATTCATATTTTATATATACTTATTTATTCTTCTAATTTTAATAAGAATAACACTCAAATGTAGTTAAATTTTCGAATAAATAATCTACCCCTAATTACACTTTTTTCCAGAAAGAAGGCGTTACAATAATGAGAACTGTAAAAAGTTCTAACCTACCTAAAAGCATAAGAAAAGATAGAAAAACTTGTGCTCCGCTTGAAAAGAAAGCAAAATTATGGCTAGGGTCCACTCCTCCTATTCCAGGGCCAATATTGCCTAAACAAGCAATACTTGCACCAGCAGATGTTACAATGTCATGACCAAAGGCTGAAATAATTAAGGCTCCAAGTATAAAAATTAGCAAATAGATGAAAAAGAATGCCAGCACATTGTATACAATTGTTTGACTTACCGAATTATTATTTATTCGAACAGGAATAATTGCTCTAGGGTGTAATAAACGTTTAAATTCTGAATATCCGTTTTTTAAGATAACTAAATGTCGTACAATTTTTACACCTCCCGCAGTAGAGCCAGCGGAGCCCCCAGTAAACATTGCAAAAATAATTAGCATGTATGCAAATGGAACCCACGTTGCATAATTAACCGTGGAGAAACCAGTAGTTGTTATAATAGTTACAACTTGAAAAGCACTTTGTCTAAACGATGTTTCGAAATCTGTACCCTGTGTATTGAATAAAATCACTGCTATCGTAAGGACAAAGAAGGCTGTTACCCCCAAATAGGTTCTGAATTCTTCATTTGTAAATGCCTTTTTGAACATTCCTTTAAAGATATAGTACAGCATGCTGAAGTTTACTCCACCGATTAACATAAAAAAAGTGATAATATATTCTATCGAAGGGGAATTAAACGCAGCAATACTTGCATTCTTAGTCGAAAATCCACCTGTACTCATTGTAGTAAAGGCATGATTTACGGCATCTAACCAAGTCATACCTGCGAATTTTAGCATTACTGCTTCTACTCCTGTTAGCAACACATATATTATCCATAGGCGTTTTGCTGTATCAGTTATTCTTGGATGTAGTTTACTTGAAGATGGACCGGGTGCTTCGGCCATAAACATTTCCATACCACCAACACCAAACATTGGCAATATTGCAACAGTAAGTACAATAATACCCATCCCTCCTATCCATTGCGTCATACTCCTCCAATACATTAGGCCTGCAGGCAATGCTTCAATATCGTTTAGTATGGATGCTCCTGTTGTGGTATAACCGCTTATTGTTTCAAAAATAGCCGATGAAAATTGAGGTATAGTTCCGCTCCAAATAAATGGCAATGAACCCGTAATACCTAAAATTATCCAACCAAACGTAACAATTAAATAACCGTCTCTTTTACTAACCTCTTTGGGTACTTTTCGGGTTAAAAACCAAATTAGAGCACCTAAATTGCATAAAATTACAGATGAATATAGCAAGGCATCAAAATCTGAACCACCGCTGCTCCAGCTTATTGGCAACGCTGTAGCCATAAACAAACCGTTTAATAGAATTAATGTGCCAAGAATATGGCCAATAGCTTTAAAATGAAACATTAAGTAAAGTATTCAAGCGTTTTTTTAAGCGAGGCAGGTAAGGCAAATACAACCACTTTGTCATCCGCATTAATCTGAAATTCTTTGTCGGCAATCCAAGCTTTATTATCTCGAATAATACCTCCAATAATAGCATCTTTAGGTATATGAAGTTCATTTATAGGCACTTGCGTTGCCCTAGAATTTTCTTTTACTTGTATTTCTAAGACTTCTGCATCAATACCATGTATACCCGCAATATTCACAATTTCAGCCTGCCTAACATATCTAAATATATTATTGGCTGCAATTAGTTTTTTATTAATAAGTGTATCTATGCCAATGGTTTGCGATAAATTTATATAGTCCATATTTTCCACCATAGCTATAGTGCGTTTAACCCCGTGGTTTTTAGCCACCAAACAACTCATTATATTAGTTTCGGAGTTTCCAGTAACTGCAATAAATGCATCCATCTGAGAGATATTTTCATCTTCAAGCAAATGCACATCATGTCCGTCATCATTTATAACAAGTGTTTCTGGTAGTTTATCAGCCAATTCGTTGCATCTATTTAAATCAGATTCAATAATCTTTACATTTTTTCTTCTACTTAATTTACGAGCCGCATTAAATCCAACATTTCCACCTCCCAAAATCATTACATTCTTCACTTCAAATCTTACACCACCACAAATATTCCGAATTTGATCTATACCATCGGGTAAACATAAAAAGAATACGTGATCGTGCGATTCGAAAACAAAATCTCCTCTGGGAATTATGGCCTCTCCTTTTCGCTCTATTGCAATGGTAATGAACTTTTTATCTTCATTATAAATAGCACATTCCTTTATACTTTTGTTTAATATTTTACTTTTTTCAGTTAAATAAACACCAAGTAACGTAAGTTTACCAAACTCAAAATCAAATGCATTTGAGAATGATGATCTTCGAAGCAATCGAACAATTTCTTTTGATGCTAATTCTTCTGGCGAAATAATTACATCTATTCCCATACCACTTAAATCCAAGCGATCCTTCAACTTCAAGAACTCTGAACTATTTACCCTTGCTATAGTTTTTTTGGCCCCTAATTGTTTCCCTATTGTAGCAATCGTAAGATTTGCCGTTTCGCTAGATGTTACCGCTATTAATAAGTCTGCATCGGCCACCCCTGCTTGGTCTAGAATAGCTATAGAATATGCATTCCCTTGAATTGTTAGTAAATCCATTTCTGAGTCAGCCCTTGACAGAACTTTTGCTGTATTATCTATTAATACAATGGAGTGCGACTCTTTGGTTAGCAATTTTGCCAAATGATAACCAACTTCTCCTGCACCCGCTATTATTACCTTCATTTAAATTAAAAGAGTGCAAATGTATAGTTTCTATTTTCTTAATATTTCGTATTCCTTCGACTTTATATACATTTATTATCATGATAACTAAGCAATTTAAAGCCTATGTACTAAAATTGCCGTAAATATGGAGTTAGAACACTATTTTTCATCGTTTAGAAAAAACATAATTGGTATTAACAATACACTACAAACACCATATGGGGATAATTTACCTCTTATATATGCAGATTGGACGGCTAGCGGCAGAAATTATTTGCCAATAGAAAAACGCCTATGTAATGAAATTATGCCTTACGTAGCTAATACGCATACCGAGACTAATTCTACCGGGTTGGCAATGACCCACGCTTATCATAAAGCTAAACATCTGATAAAGAAACACGTAAATGCTGACGAAAATGATGTATTGATATCAGCAAATAGTGGAATGACTGGCGTTATAAACAAGTTTCAACGAATATTGGGTTTTAGAATTCATGAAAAATATAGAGACAAATACATTGTAAACATTGAAGACAAACCGATCGTTTTTGTAACTCATATGGAGCATCATTCTAATCAAACTAGTTGGTTAGAAACTATTGCAGACGTTGAAATTATTCAGCCAACAGAAGATGGCTTGGTAAGTGTAGAACACTTTAAAGATCTACTTAAAAAATACCAAAACAGAAAGTATAAAATAGCTGCTGTTACTAGTTGTAGTAACGTAACGGGACTTATGACTCCATACCACACAATTGCGAAAGAAATTCATGCAGTTGGCGGACTTTGCTTTGTAGATTTTGCTTGTTCGGCACCCTATGTAGATATTAATATGCACCCAAATACAACAGCATATTTAGATGCTATTTACTTTTCTCCTCATAAATTTTTAGGTGGCCCTGGTTCTACTGGCATTCTTATTTTTAATAAAGATTTATATCATAACCAAATACCTGATAATCCTGGAGGCGGTACGGTAGATTTTACTAATCCTTGGGGCGAACATAAATACATAGATGACATAGAAACTCGTGAAGATGGCGGAACCCCAGCATTTTTACAAACTATGAAAGTTGCTATGTGTATTAAATTAAAAGAACAAATGGGTGTTTCCAACATTCATGCAAGAGAAGAAGAAATATTGTCTATAATTTGGAATAAAATAGAGCCGTTAAATAATGTTCATATTTTGGCCAAAGAACACAAGAAACGCTTGGGCATAGTTTCTTTTTATATTGATGGCTTGCACTATAATGTGGCCGTAAAAATGTTGAATGATAGGTTTGGTATACAAACAAGAGGCGGTTGCTCTTGTGCTGGCACATATGGCCATTACCTTTTAGATGTAAGTCAGGAGTCTTCGAAAGACATGGCAAACAAAATACGTTTTGGAGATTGTTCTACCAGGCCAGGTTGGATTAGAATGTCAATACATCCTACAACTACAGATAAAGAAGTTGAGCAATTAATTAACGGAATAACCGAGCTCGCTCTAAATCACAAAGATTGGATTAAAGATTATGAAATTGATTATGCAAAAGGCATAATACAGCATAAAGACAAGCTTAAAGACAGTAGTTTAAAGTTAAAAATGGATCACTTGCTTGAATCTGCTTTTGATTGATAGCTACTTTTTTGAACAACAGCCATAATACTGCGTGCTGAGGCTATTTGAGTTTCTTTTCCATTTTTTTGAACATATATTTTAGCAGTACAAAAAACCAATTTACTGCCCACTTTTTCCACTTTACCTTCAGCTTTTATCTTATCACCTTCACCCGGATTTAAAAAATCTATCGATAAATTAGCCGTAACAACTCCGTATCCTATTGGCATTAGCGTATATGCCGCAAAACCCATAGTTATATCCATTAAGGTAGCTGTAACTCCTCCATGTACATAGCCAAATTGTTGCAAATGTTTTTGTGCTAAAGCCATTTCACCTACAACCCTACCTGCCTGAATTTCTGTTAAATCAAAACCAATTAGGTGCATAAAATGCTGACCTTTAAGTTTTTCAATTATTGTTTCTTTAAAATCTGGATTTTTAATCTGAAAAGATTTCATATGTGCAAAGCAAGTCAATATTTTTTTTCAGCAGTAATTCAACTTAAATATTAAAAAGTTAATTCTTCCAACGCACTTCTTAACTCACCAAACGCGTGTTTTTCACCTAGTCGTTTGGTAATTTCCATGCCTTTTTCATACGCATCAATCGCTAACTGTTCTTCTCCCATTCGCTCATATAATTTTCCTAAATGATAATATGTGGCATAATAATCTGGCGAGTCTTCACAAAGCCTTAAGAATTGTTTTAGAGCTTCTTCGTCATCTTCTAACCCCACGTATTCTATTGCCAGGGCATAATTCAAAAAATCATCTTTGGGAGTTTTTAATAAAAATGCCTTAATCTGTTCTATTCTATCCATTTATACCTTTTTTCGTCTTGTATTATTCTTACTTTTGCACCTCAATTTTAAGACATTTTTCTGAATGAAAATATTAGTGTGTGTGAGCGTGGTTCCAGATACCACCACCAAAATAACATTTACAGATAACGATACACAGTTTAACAAGGCTGGTGTTCAATACATTATCAACCCATATGACGAGTTAGCTTTAACCAAAGCGTTAGAAATAACCGAAAAAAATAGTGGCAGTGTTTCCGTAATCACTGTTGGTGAAGCAGATACCGAGCCCGTAATTAGAAAAGCTTTGGCCATAGGTGCTGCAGATGCTATACGTGTTAATGCTGCTCCTAAAGATGGATTATTTGTAGCAGCCCAAATTGCAGAACAAGCAAAATCAGGTGGATTTGATTTGATTTTAACAGGCAGAGAATCAATTGACTACAACGGTGGTCAAGTTGCAGGTTTAATTGCAGAATTAATGCATATTCCATTAATAAATGTTGCTATGGAGCTTGATGCAGATGGCACCACGGTTACTGCTACTAGAGATATTGATGGAGGAAGAGAAACGTTAACTTCTTCTACTCCTTGCGTAGTAAGTGCTCAAAAAGATTTATGCGAACCTAGAATTCCGAACATGCGAGGAATTATGATGGCTAGAAGCAAACCGCTAAAAGTGGTAGACCCAATTACAGGATATGATTATACAACCTATGTTAGTTATGAACTACCATCAGCAAAAACAGGTGTGAAGATGATAAGTGCAGATAATGCAGAAGAATTGATTGATTTATTACATAACGAAAAAAAATTATTTTAAGAAAAATGGCAGTACTAGTATTCGCAGAAAGCGATAATGGAGTTTATAAAAAATCAAGTTTTGAAGCAACTAGCTATGGTAAAGACCTTGCAGTTAAGTTAGGAACTGAATGTATAGCTGTATCTATAGGCCAAAAAGGGCCCGAAAACCTAGGTAACTACGGTGCCGATAAAGAGATAAATATTATAGGAGATATTTTCAATAGTTTTAATGCTCAAACCTATGCCAAAGCATTAAGCGAAGCAGCATTAGCAAACAATGTAAATACATTTGTAATATCTCAAACCTATGCTGGTAAATCAGTTGCACCACTTTTAGCCATAAAACAAGATGCGGCCCTTGCAACAGGTGTTGTAGATATGGTTGATATAAGTAATGGATTTAGCGTAAAAAAAACGTGCTTTTCGAGTAAGGCAATAGCTCACGTTTCTCTTGATCATACGAATAAGGTAATTACCTTAATACCTAATTCTTATAAAATTAATTTATCAGATGCCTCAGTTGCAGCAGAAGAATTTTCTTCAGCTGTTGGTAATAGCGACGCAAATACTACAATTTCGGCTACTAATAAAATAACTGGAAAGGTTGTACTTACTGAAGCTGAGTTGGTAGTTTCTGCAGGTAGAGGATTAAAAGGGCCCGAAAATTGGAATCTTGTTGAAGATTTAGCAGATTCTTTGGGTGCAGCAACTGCTTGCTCTAAACCGGTTAGCGATATGGAATGGAGACCACACAGCGAGCACGTAGGACAGACAGGTATTACCATTAAACCAAATCTATATATGGCTTTTGGAATATCTGGAGCTATACAGCATTTGGCTGGTGTTGGAAGCAGTAAAGTTAATTGCGTAATAAATACAGATCCTGAAGCACCTTTCTTTAAGGCAGCAGATTATGGTATTGTTGGTGATGCTTTAGAAATTTTGCCAAAACTTACTAAAAGAGTAAGAGAAATAAAAGGATTGGCATAACCTCAATAAAATGGGTGAAAAAATTCAGTTAACTATTGTTGGTTTAACAACCGGTCATTCTCAGCGAAATAGCTATACCTTAATTTTAGGTGAGGTAGATGGCGAATTAAAATTACCCATAGTAATTGGGAGCTACGAGGCTCAATCTATTGCTTTGGTAATAGAAGGTCTTAAACCACAACGGCCACTTACCCACGATTTGATGTATAATTTTTTTCTAAAATACAACATTGAATTAACGGAAGTAATTATTGATAATTTAGTAGAAGGTGTTTTTTATGCCAAACTAATTACTAATCAAGGTGGAATTACTTTTGAAATAGACTCTAGGACATCTGACGCAATTGCAATGGCTTTGCGTGCAAACTGCCCCA